>ERZ1027094.120-NODE-120-length-64848-cov-16.922877_pt1 | contig 64848 bp, 62 predicted proteins | sample MGYA00519410_ERZ1027094 | MGnify/ENA primary metagenome ERZ1027094 (study PRJEB26926, sample SAMN06164647) | human gut metagenome | biome: ENVO:00009003; feature: ENVO:2100002; material: ENVO:00002003 | host: Homo sapiens | place: USA | collected 2012 ...
TACGAGATGCAGCGTAGTCTCGTGGGCTCGGAGATGTGTATAAGAGACAGCCGCTGATCCTCCAGCATCCGCAGGACTGTTGAACTGCTCCATACGCCGTGTGTCCTTGACACATTATAATGGTCTTTTCCGTTATCCCTCCGATACTCTCCAGGCGTGGGAATATGGAGGGCGTACAACTTGCGGGTGATCTCTGCTGCGGTATTGCCTTCAGCCGCCCATTCAAATATCAGACGGACATTTCCCGCAACATTTTCGTCCGGCTCCATACGCCCGTCTGCGCTTTTGCGGTAGCCGTAAGGACAGATAACGCTCTGGTACTCGCCCCGGCGCATCTTCGCATATTTGGCGCTTTTTGTTTTCATGGACATATCACGGCTGTAGCACTCGCTGATAAGATACTTAAAGGCAACATCAATCCCTCCGGTATCTCCTTTGAAATTGACGGTGTCAAAATCGTCGCTGACAGAGATAAACCGGGTGTGATAGAGCGGAAACACCCGCTCGATGAAATAACCGGTCTCAATGCTGTTGCGTCCAAACCGGGATAGGTCTTCTTGTGTCAAGTAGGGACTAAAAAAATTTTGAGAATTTACAAGCCGTTCATAGGTGGACAACCACCCATGAACGGCTTGAGTTTTCTCTATGCTCTTTTGCCGTTCTTTGTGCGACGTTTCTTATACGCCGCTTCAAACGCCTCCATCATCGGAGTGACCGGAAGCTCGTTGTCAGGCTTGGACAGATACTCGAACCGGATGCCGTTCTCCCGGAACTTTCGCTCAAACCTCATGAAAGAGGAAGTGTCCCGGCTGATTCGCGAGGTGTCACGGGTGAGGATCGTACCGATGTCCTGACGCTTTGCTTCGTTCAGCAGGAAGTTCATGATACCTTCCGTATGGACGCCGGAGATGCCGTCTGCCGCCACAGCAGCAGCCACCTCATAGCCTTTGTCCTTCGCATAGCGTTCCAGCTCTTCCCGCTGGTCTGCTGCCGCAAGCTGATCCGCACAGGCAACGCGGATATAAAGAAATACTTTCATTTGGCTTCTCCTTCTGATGTAGTGAGGAAGTCCTTGAACTTCCAGACGATTTCTATGTTGTCAAGATCGTAAATGTAGACCGCAGAAATGAATGCGTGGGTCAGCTCATAGGTCAGAGCTTTGCAGTCGGCGTACTGTTCGCAGACCGCATCCAGCTTTTCATCTGAACAGGCGGTCTCGGAGTCAAGCTCCTTCATCCGCTCGTGACTGCGCTGGATTGCTCCATCGTTTTCAGCAATCTTCACATCCGCTGCCGCCTTCTGCTGAATGTACGCCTCCTTCGTGATGCTTCCGGCTGCATACTTCTCGTAGAGCCTCAGCTTGGACGCCTTGTGCTGCTCGTTCTGCTTTTGCAGAGTGCGGATTTTATCAGCACATTCTTTGATGGCAGATTTCCGCAGATCACCGACTTCGCGGTTCTGTATTGCTTCCTTCTGTGCCAAAGCAAGAAACTGAGTAAGGGCATGGAAGACAACCTTCTCAATATCCATTTCCGGAAAGCTCCTGCCAACCGGACAGTCTGTGTTTCCGTTGTTGACCGAGTGAATGCACTGGAAGTATCGAATGCCAGCCTTGTTCTTTCGGCGTGTCATAGCACGTTTACAGTTACCGCAGCGGACGAGTCCCTTGAGCGGATAGTCATGCTGCTTGCGCGTGGGATTCCGTCCTCCGCCTCGAATGACCTTCTGAGCAAGCTCAAAGTCTTCCTTGCTGATAATAGCTTCATGCGTTCCTTCTACGATAATCGGCTCATTGACAACACGCTTTTTTGAGCCGACACCGCAGGACTTCATTTTGCGGCTGACCAGTGTTCCGGTGTAAACAAGGTTTTTGAGGATGTTATAGACCATCACGGTTTCCCAACTGATTTTCTCGCTCATGTTACTGAACTTCTTCTTGTCGGAATGCTTGCTCTTGAAGTATTGCCCCGGCGTCGGGATGCCTTCATCATTCAGGCTGCGGGCGATCTGAGAGGTGTTGCTGCCTTCCAGCGCCTCGCGGAAAATACGACGGATCACATCAGCCGCCTCCGGGTCTACGGCAAGTTTGTTCCGAATGGTGGGATGCAGGACGTAGCCGTATGGGGCGTAGCCACCGACATACTTGCCCTGCTTCATCATCTGGATTTTTGCCGATGTGGTCTTTACGGAAAGGTCTTTGCTGTATGCGGCGTAGATGATGCTGCGCATAACCACTTCCAGACCGCCCGTTGTGCCTTTGTAATCGTCGCTGTCATAGCCGTCGTTGATGGAAATAAAGCGGACGCCCATGAATGGAAAAGTGCATTCCAGATAGTTTCCCGTTTCAATGTAGTCACGAGAAAAGCGGGAAAAGTCTTTGACGCAGATCAGATCGATTTCGCCGCGCTTGACCTTCTCCATCATCTGCGTGAACTGAGGACGGTGAAAGTTCGTGCCGGTATAACCGTCATCCGCAAACTCAGACCGCTGACAGTGAGACAACTCCGGATGATTGTCGAGAAAGCGATTGATGAGCATACGCTGGTTGCCGATGCTGTCACTTTCCGCCTTGCTGCCATAGCCGGTATCTTCATCAGCCATTGAGAGGCGGATGTAGATGCCGATGTTGTATTCCTTGCTCATTTACATCGCCTCCTGTACTTCCTTGATACTCTGAACGGTCAGAGCGTAAATATCGCCGTATTTCATGACCAGCTCGATTGAGCCGTCCTCATGGACTTTCACAAGCTCTACGGACTCGTCAACTAACTCCTGAGAGAGCATCGTTGCACCGCTGACGGATTTCATCAGCGTGAGCCACTTGTTGTCCTCGGACATTGCCTCGGCAAACTTTACCTTCCGCTGAACCGCTTCATCCAACCGCCGGGAAAGGTTAGCATACTGCTCATCGTAGGCTTTCTTGGCAAAGACGTATTCCTCTTCATCGAGAATGCCTTCTGTGAAGTCCTCATAGAGCCGAGTACGCTTCTTGGAGATGCCGCTGAGTTTCAGATTCAGGCTTGTGATGAGCGCATTCTGCTGATCGCGGATGCTGCGTTCGCCTTCACTGTTTCTCAGTTTGGCAAGCAGCTTGTCGTAATTGAGAGCCGCCTTGACTTGAAGCTGGATCGCCGCAAGCACATCGGCTTCGAGCTTATCCTGCCGCGTATAGTGCGGCGTACAGAGGTTGCCGCGCTTGACGGATGAACTGCACTCATAGAAGGCGTACCATGCGCCGTCCTTGCGCTTGTCAACGCGCTTGCGATGGAAGTAGAGCTTTTTGCCGCAGTCTGCGCAGACGATTTTGTCTTCAAAGAGATTGATCAGCGTAGCGCGGATTTCTTCCGTGCGCTCCATCTTCTCAACCCTTGTCCTTGCAGCAGCGTTCCGCATTTCTCGTACCTTCTGGAAGTCCTCACGGGAGATAATCGCCTCGTGAGTATTGGGAAAAACAATCCATTCCTCACGGTCAATGTGCTGATTCTTGACGCCCTTGTAGATGGCGTTCAGCGTCCGTCCGAGAACGGTATCTCCGACGTAATGGGGATTATCCAGAATGGTAGTCAGTGAAGATTTGTTCCAAATCTTCTTTGCCGTAGCATTGCCTGTGCGGACGCCGACCTGATACTTCTGAAACTCCGGATTAGGCGCGTTCATTGCATCAAGCCGGTCTGCAATCGCAGGAAGAGACAGCCCTTCAATCTTCCATTGGAAAATCTTCCGGACAATCGGTGCGGTTTCCTCATCGAAGACCATATTGCTGTGTTCTTCATCCCAGCGATAACCATACGGGAGATTGCGCTTCTTGAACTCTCCACTTTCCATCTGTGCCTTGAGCGCAGTAGAAACCTTGCGGGAGATGTCCTTCGAGTAGAGGGTGTTGATCATGTTTTGTAGAGGGATGATGAGACTTTCGCCGGAGCCGTCCGCATCAAAGTTATCGTAGTTTTCCTTGATGGCGATAAACCGAAGCCCGATCTGCGGAAAGACCCGTTCCAGATAGGTTCCTGCCTCGATGTAGTCACGCCCGAACCGGCTGAGATCACGAACCACAAGGCACTTGATCCTGCCGGTGCGGATGTCGTTCATCAGACGGTTGAACTCCGGTCTATCAAAAACCGTTCCTGTTCGTCCGTTGTCCACATAGGTATCTATCAGATTCAGGTAGGGACGCTCTGCAATGTAGGACTTGCAAATCTCAATCTGATTTGCGATGACATCCACCTTTTCGGACTTGCCGCTGTTTTCAACGGAAAGACGGGCATAGATGGCTGTTGAGAAGACCTCGGAAGAAACACACTCTATACCCGGCTCTTCAACTGCAATTTGCTTTCTGCTTTTTCTTGCCATTTGCTCATCCCCCCTTTATACGGCAATATCCAGTTCATCGGCATAGCCGAGAACGTATTCAATCGTCTGCTGGTATTCATCCCTATATTTGAAGACGATTTCGATTGCATGGTTTTCGTGAATCAGAATGCGGTCAACAAGGGACATCAGCACACGGCGGTTCAGTTCTTCGACGTTTTCATACTGCTTGAAAAGCGTTACCCAGTTCCGTTCAGTCGTGCCGGTTGTCACCGTCTGCTTCATTTCTTTTTTGACCCGCAGAAGTGCCTCCTGTTTGTCCTCAATGATTTTGGTGTAGCTGCTGCGGAACTCGAAGTATTCCGATTTATCAATGACGCCGCCGATGAAGTTCTCGTAAAGCCCCAGCTTGAGCTTTTGGTACCGTTCAATCTCTTCCTCGATTTTGGCGATCTGAGCTTCGTAATTGAAAGCCTTACGGCTCTGAGACGGAAGCCGTTCTATCATCGCAAGCGCGTGTTCCAGATTGATGACAAGCTCGATCTGGTCATGAATAGCACGGAAGACCTTCTCTTCAACCTCTTTTGCGGCGATGCTGTGCGGGCTGCACGTCCGGCTGTGCTTATTGGTAGAACAGACGTAGTAGATATACTTTTTCGCCTTCGACGGGACGGTCTTGCGGATCATTGGCTGCTGACAGTCTCCGCAGAACAGGAAGCCGGAAAACAGATGCGCTTCGTCCTGATCGGGCGAACAGCGTATATCCCGCTGCATCATGACCTTGACTGCCATGAAGTCCTCGTAGGACACAAGAGCTTCATGCGCATTTTCTACCTTGACCCACTCGGATTCATCCTTGCTTTTCACAACGCGGACTTTGTAGTTGGGAGTGCCGCGCTTGCCTTGCGCCAGAACGCCGATATAAACCTCGTTGGTGAGAATACGCTGGACGGCTTTGTATGTCCATTTTGCGGTATCGCTGGTTTTGAAGACGGTATCAAACTTCACACCGGCGGAATGCTTGTATTCCATTGGGGACAGGACGCCCATCTGGTTCAGACGCTTTGCAATACGTCCGATGGAGAAGCCGTCCTTGTACATGGAAAAGATCATCTGCACATATTCGCTGACCGCTTCATCCACGATGAGCTGGTTTTTGTTCTCCGGCGATTTCATGTAGCCGTAAGGCGCGAACGAGCCGACGAACTCACCGCTCTTCTGCTTGACTTCCAGACTGCTTCGGATTTTCATGGAGATGTCCTTGCAGTAAGAATCGTTAATCAGGTTTTTGAACGGGATAACAAAGGAGTCGGACTGCGGATCACCGGTCAGACTGTCATACGCATCATTGATTGCGATGAAGCGAATGCCGAGCTGCGGGAAAATCTTTTCAATGTAGCGTCCGCCGTCGATGTAGTTTCTTGAGAAGCGGCTGAGATCCTTGACCACGATGCAGTCAAGCGCACCCTTGCGGATTGCCTCTTCCAGCTTTTTGAACTGAGGACGATTGAAGGAAACGCCGCTGTAACCGTCATCCACAAACGGCTCACAGACAAGCTCTAAATCATCGTGCCTTGCAATGTAGTCCTCGCAGATGGCTCTCTGGCTGGCGATGGAGTTGCTTTCTACTTTGTCTCCATCCTCACGGGACAGGCGGCAGTAGATCGCCGTGCGGTAAACCTTGTCTGGCATAAAAATAACCTCCGTTTTTCTGTTTGGTGTGGTACATCAAATCAGAAAGACGAAGGCTTGCTTCAACTCTTATGAGAGGAACACGAAAACGCCACATGACCATCTAGGCAAGCGGCTTAATCCGTATTCTTCTTTTTTTGACCGATTTCATTATACCACAGGCTCAATCGCTTGTCCATAGAACCGGGTGAAAAGATTCAGACTGTTCATAAATCAAAGACCTCTCAGATAGTGTTCCAGACAATCTTCCATTGTCGTGTCCGTCGCGGCGAAGCTGATCTTCACCACAGTTTTCCCGTCCAGATAACAGTAGGGATTTCTGATCTGCTTGATGAACTCCCTCAGCCTGTCCTCGCGCGGTGCCGCAGGATCAAGCCGGATGCTGCTTCTCTGAACGAGTGTGCTTCGGTCAACCGTTTTCGGGCTGACGCTTTTCATTGTTTCAATGCCCATCATATTCTAAGCACCTCCTGTTTCGTGGAAATATTCAGGACAAAAGGATATGGCAGAGCATCTTGTGAAGACACTCTGCCACATAGTTTTCATCCTGAAACTATATAGTAAGTTTCTTTTGGGTTTGTTTCATTGTCCGGCATATTTGCAGCTCGCGCCCCTGCCAGAAGAACTTTGCAGTTCCGGGAATGCTGCGGACTACCAATGGTCAATCGGTATCATGGGACTCTCACCCCTCCGAGGATCGCTCCGAGCCGCCCATTCAAAGAAAAGACGGAAGTATCATTATACCCGGCATCTGCATCGTCGCAAGCAGCCGCACCACACGACTGTTATAGCTCTCCGGTGGTCGCTCACTCCCTTTCGGGAGGTCTTGGCGTCGGAAGCTGTGTTGCTTCGCAGAAGCGGAAAGATCCGCAGCACTGAACTATTCAGTTTTCAAGGAGCAGTGAAGTGGTCTGATTGACCCTTTCACTTTACAACGGACATCTTTTTGCCGTTTGTTGAGTACCGCTCAAAAAATTCTTTGAAATTTTTTCTGCACCGCTGCTTTGAGGTCAAATGCAGCTCTGATGCCGATGCCTTTCCTTCGGGCAAACTCTCGAAGAGTCAGTCCTTCGCGGGTCATCGCAAGATACAATTCGCGCTGCTTCTCTGTCAGAATGGAAAGAAGCTCCTTCTCTTTGAGGGCGGTGATCAGTTCCTCCATGCAGTCGCGGGAGTCTGCCAGCCATGCAGCGGACTTCACATCGTCCTCCGGCATAGCGTCAAGGGACAGCACGGTATCAGAAATTTTCTCTGCGCCGTCCTCATCCTCAGAGGTGTTGTCAGAGCCATACGAGCGTCTGATCCGCTTTTCCTCTGCGCGAAGGATTCTCATAACCTTGCGGTCAACCTCGGAAACTTCGCCGGTTCGTTTCACGCGCACCATGCACTTGCCGTCCTCCGTAGTCCAGAGGTCGTAATCGAACGCGATAGGGGTCTTAGGGATTTTCATTGTTCATCCTTTCCGCTGCGCGGGAGCAGCGGGAAGGATGAAGACGGAAAAAGAGCCGCATGACGGTGAGGTTTGAATCCCATGCCGATAAAACAGAGTAATCAAACTCTGTCTCATGCGGCATTAGGATGACTTCACCTATCAGGCGGCTCCACAGCTCAGCTATGACATATATTTTATTTTAGAACAGAGGCTTGTCCTCTGGTTCTTACTTGGTACGCGGTCGCAGTCTTCTCATGTTCAGCACATCAAAGACTGTGATCCGCCCGCATTTCTTGCACTTGGATTCTACATGACCCCTCGTGTCCTCGTAGACAGCAATGGCATTATGCTGACAATAGGGACATTTCAGGTATCGGGGCTTCTGCTGGGAAATGGCAACTCTTGCCCTGCGGATTTTTTCGATCAGCTCCGGCGTCGGTTCCTGAACCCGAATGGATGCTCTCTTCATTACCACACCTCCAATGGGTCAACATACTCACTGAATGGACGATCTACCATGTAGCCGAGCTGACGAAGGCGGATAGATGCCGTTGTCTTGGAGACACCGAACAACCGGCAGAAAAGGCGCAGCGTTAAGTGATCACCATACGAATACCTCCCCTCGTAATTGATCAGCGGCGTTTCTGCAAACCGACGCATTGCCAGGTCAACCTCTTTTTGAGGAAGCAGGATCGCCGCGCCCAAGACATTTGCTTGCCACTCGTTCCAGTCCTCGCGGGTTTTCAGCTCTCGCGGCGTATAGGCTGTCCGTGCGGAATATCTCATTTCGCAGGACGCCTTTACCTCTTCCGATTCCAGTTGGAAGAGAATCTGATGAGCGCACTCGTGGGCAAGGGTAAATCTGCGCTTGGCACAGAGCCGCTGCACGTTGCCGGAGAGAATGAAGCTCTCGTCCAAGATAACCTGATTACGCTTCAAAGCCAGTGTGCGCGTAATGCCAAGCTCCGTGATCTTGTACTCGGTGTCGGCATAGGCAGTGACACCGCAGATGCTTCCGTCCGGCGAGAGACGGGCGAATGATACGCGAAGACCGAGATAGTTCTTTGCAAACTGATCAATGGGTGTTGGCAAAGCTGATCGGTCGGGCTTGTCCGCCTCATCCCCGAAAAAGAATCGGTTGAAGTCCTTCGTTGTTGAGGCTGCAATTTCTTCAAGTTGGTGCTGGGATAAAATCATGAGCAGTTGTCCTCCTTTGCTTCGACGAACCACTTGTCTCCTTCGTGAAAAAGAAATGACTCCTTTCCGCGAATCTGAACTGTGTAACGGATGCCTCCGCCCCCAACCTTTTTGGATGTGGCGCGGCATTTGTATAGAATCTGGTCGATTTGAAAGATTACACCGTTGTCCCACCAGATACGGCGAGGGAGGATTGCCCCCTCCTTGTCCACATCCAGCGTAACCGGGACGTATGCTTTTCTGTACTGTGTAGCCATTTCCGTTTTTCTCACTCCTGTTCCCTCATACCGGTGTATGCCGGTACGGATGATCTTCGGCAGCATAAATGCCTGTCCATTTGAACTGCTCAAAAGATGTAACTTTTTCGTGTACAACTACTCATGCCCCTTGACAGGATGAGCAATTCAGGATATACTATGAGTAGTTGGATTGCTCAGTCATTATTATACGCACTTCAAGTGCCTTTGTCAATAGACTTGCGCAATTTGATGTCGCAAACTTTTTGTGAACAGGAGTGATTACCAAAATGACGTTTGGAGAGAAATTCAAGGCTGAACGGGAGAAGCGGAAGCTGACCCAGCAGGAAGTAGCCGATGCACTGGGGATCAACAGGCGTATGATTACCCGGTACGAGAACGGCATTTCCTTTCCCCGTACCAAGGACGCTTACAGAAAAATCGCGGAATACTTCAAGGTGGATGTGAACTATCTGCTGACCGAGGACGAAGAGTTTGTGGTTCAGGCATCCGAGCAGTACGGCTCCCGTGGCATGAAACAGGCAAAGGACCTGATTGAAGGGATGTCCGGCTTGTTTGCGGGCGGTACGCTGTCTGAGCAGGACAAGGATGCGGTGATGAAGGCGTTGCAGGATATATATTGGGAATCCAAAGCCCGGAATGTTGAGAAATACACGCCGAAGAAATACAAGAAGACCGGTACGGACGCAGAGGAATAACTGTCTGCGTCTCGGTTTCTTGACGGATTTACTTTGACTGTTTTCAACATGAAAGGGGTGAAGGTCCCGTGATAATTCGCTCCGAGGAAATATACAAAAAGGCGAACAGCATTGTCAAAAGCTGTGGAACAAGAGATACCTTGAAGATTGCCCGTGAGCTGGGCATTCATCTCCATTTTCTTGACAATCTGAACGATCTGCTCGGAATGTACACCTACCGCCATAAAGAGCGGCATATTCTTCTGAACTCCAACATGGAGTATCTGATCATGCAAATGGTTTGCGGTCACGAGATCGGGCATGATACCTTTCACCGTGATCTTGCCAAAGGAAACGAACCGCTTCCGGAGTTCGTGCTGTTCGATATGCGCACAAAACACGAATATGAGGCGAATGCGTTTGCCTCACACCTGATCATTGACGATGATGAGCTGATTGACCTGATGAAGCAGGACTACGATGTGGTGCAGCTCTCGGCTGCAATGGGAACAAACATCAACCTGATGCTGATCAAGCTCAACGAGCTGAACCGCATGGGCTGGCATCTCAACTTGCCTTATGTACCGCACTCTGACTTCCTGAAAAATGTCAGACCGGAGGGGTGAATGAGGATGAAGGATAGTAATTAGATGAATAACGACGACTATAAAGAAGCCCTTTTCTATGCCGCTTCCATCTTTAACGAACGCTTGGGGGCAGAGTTCAGTGAGGACAACCTTGTACTGCGCTGCTTTCAGACGGAAAACCAGCAGGAAGTCTTTGAGCAGTTCTGCAAGCAGTATTTCCCTGACCGGCTGGAAGACCGATATACAGAGGACGGCTATTTTGACTTTCACGCCGCTGCATTCGTCGGCACAGGAGACGGCGCGGACGGAATCCTTCTGCGCACAGATATAGCGCGTCATCCGGCAGAGTTGAAGCACATTCTTCTGCATGAGCTGGCGCATATCTTCTGCACCCGCAACGAGATTGACGGAGATAATTTCTTTGAGCGATATTGCATGGACGATACCATCAGCCGCGAAGAGGACGGAACCATTAACGCCGGTTATGCGGTCTGGCGGGAACTGATTGCGGAGCTGATTGCATTTGAGCTGGATGACAACTGCGATGTAGTTCCGCTTCGACGCAAGAAAGACCTACTCAGCTATTACGAAGGAGAACTCCTAACCGGCAACGGAAAAATGGGCGTCAGCATGATTCTCTGTGAGGCAATGACCAGTGCTGAGGGCGAAGCGTCTATGACATGGGACGCTGCCAAAAGCAAGTTTACGCGGTTCAAGCCCTTTGATGATCCACTGTACAGGGACTTGATGGAACTGGTTTTTACACACGTTAGAGAATACTTTATCGTAATCGACCGCGACTTTATCTATGAAATTGGAGTTTTGTATCTGAGCATTGCCGCACAAGCGATGATTGCGCCCCTAAAGAACAGATTTCAGGAAGAATAGGCAGACCGAAAGAGAGAAAGGACGGGCAACGATATGAAATATAAGCTGTTTCGCTCCCCCGGTAATCTGGACAAGGCAGTCCAGAAGCACGAACTGGTTGCCGTGGAGACCGGCAAGAACATTGATGATGTGGCAGACGCGCTTATCCGTGCTGTTCGGGATGATCTTGCGGAAATGCCGGAGTATGCGCACTGCGAAACCGCTGCGTATGCACCGGAGCCGGTTCAGGAGCATCGCCGCGTAAGACGTTATCAGTATGAGATGATGGGTGTTGTTTACCCGCAGTATGCGGAGAAGAATATCCTGATTGATTATGGCGTGATTGAAGAGGCGGAGTAATGTCAAAGAGATATGCCAGACAACTACATAGTGCAGATGGTTTGATTGCAGCCGTCGAACAACACGGCTTTCTGCCCTTCTTTCGGAACGAGATTCACGGCTTCTCCATCGAGGAACTTTGCCCACCTGAGTTATGGTTTGCGGATGATGTAGATGGTCCGTGGGAATGGAAAGGACCGGCTGCGCGGAGCGGCAAATGTCTTTACGGCAAACTTTTCAACAAGAAGGCTGGATTTGTGAGCCGGGAGTGGATTCCGGACTTTGCGAACTTCCGGCGTGACGGCTATGACTTTGACGCCCGTTGGGATGACGGCTTGGCGTCCTACAAGGACAAAGAGCTTTATGAAGCCATAGCCGGTGAAGGCAGGATGCTTTCCAAACGGCTGAAAGAAGCTCTGAACTACCGCAAGGGCGGCAACACCGGTTTTGAGACGTGCATCACGCGGCTGCAAATGCAGAGCTATGTCTGCATCGCGGATTTCGTCTATATGCAGGACAGATATGGAAGACCTTATGGCTGGGGTGTCGCAGAGTATGCGACGCCGGAAGAACTTTTCGGGTACGACCTTATCACATCTGCATATCAGCGAGACCCGCAGGAATCCAAAGAGCGCATGATGCAGCATCTTTCCTCCATCCTGCCGGGTGCGTCTGTACAGCAGCTTACGAAGATATTGAAAGGATAAAACACCATGAGCAAGAAACTTGTAGCATATTTTTCTGCGTCCGGCGTGACCGCGAAGGTTGCCGAGACGCTGGCAGAAGCAATCGGCGCGGACATCTTTGAGATTGAGCCGAAGGTGCCTTACACGGAAGTTGACCTGAACTGGATGGACAAGAAAGCCCGCAGCACGATTGAGATGAACGATCCTGCCTCCCGTCCTGAGATTGCCGTCAAGCGGGACAACATGAAGGACTACGATACCATCTTTGTGGGCTTCCCGATCTGGTGGTATGTCGCGCCGACGATTATCAATACGTTCCTTGAGAGCTATGATTTGACCGGCAAGACGATCATCCCGTTTGCAACCTCCGGAGGAAGCGACATTGGCAAGACGAACGAACGCCTTGCGCCGAGCTGCAAAGGCGCAAAGCTGATGGACGGCAAGGTTTTCAAGGGCAGCGTCGGGCATCAGGAGCTTGCGGCGTGGGTTGAAGGACTTGGACTTTAAGGGGCAGACAACTCGGGATTTAATGGAGGGATGTTTCTATGAAATCTTTTGTTTGCAGTTTGTGTCACAATGGCATAGTTGGAGGAGGTCTGTACCTCGATAGTCAGTCGCTTACTTACAAGACAAACAAGCTTACAGTTGGCAAAAAATACAGAAATTTAGTTTTGCCGATGCAGGAAATAAAAGAAATCTCTTGGAAGTGGATAGTCTTTCCAATTGCAACAGTTAATATGAAAAATGGAGAACTATATAAATTCATTATTTTCAATAAATCACGCTTTGCAAAATGGTTTCAAGAGTATTCTCGATAAATACAAAGTGTCAAATTCGCGTTTGTGGAAGCTGTGACACGAAAAAACTATGGTCTGAAACAGGCTTACGCCAATGGAAAGGCCGCTTCCACCGTTGCACCGTTCTTTGGCATTCGTTGTGCCGGCTGAACACATTAGCCGTGGGCAATGCACTGCCACAAAAGTCCTCAGACGGTTGTCTGGGGATTTTTTATTTGTGGTGGATGGTACAGGATGGGAACTGCATCTGTTTTCCCCGCAAGGTTTTCCATTGCATTTCGGCGAAAAGTGTGTTTCAATAAAAAGAGTGATACGGCGATCAGACGCAGAGAGAAGGTGGGTGCAGGATGTTCAAAATTGCGATCGTAGAGGATCAGGAGGAAACACGGGAAAGCCTGAACCGGTTCGTCCGGCAATATGCGCAGGAGCAGGGCCTGCAGGTGGAGATCCGTCTCATCACAGACGGTGCTGAGATCGCAGAGCACTATACGCCGGGATTCGACATCATTTTTATGGACGTGGAGATGCCACGGCTGGACGGCTTTGGAGCAGCCGAAGCCATCCGGGCCGTGGATGCGGATGTGGTGCTGGTCTTTGTGACCAACATGGCACAGTATGCCATCCGGGGCTACGAGGTAGATGCACTGGATTATGTGCTGAAGCCGGTGAACTATTATCAGTTCTGCACCAAACTGTCCCGCGCCATCCAGCGGGTGCAGCGGCGCAGAGGCGGGCAGGTGGTGCTGCAGCTGGCGGGCGGCGGCATCCAGCTGCTGGATACTGCGGATATCTATTATCTGGAGACCCGCAGCCGGATGCTGTACTACCACACCTCCAAAGGCGAGTTCGCGGCACGTGCCAGCCTGCAAAGTGCCGAAAAGCAGCTTGCCGAGTATCATTTTGTCCGCTGCAACCAATGCTATCTGGTCAATCTGGCCTACGTCAAGGGCATTGAAAACGACTTTGCCCTTGTGAAAAACGACCGGCTGGAGATCAGCCGACGGCAGCGCACGGCCTTTCTTACTGCGGTGGCATCCTACATGGGAGGTGTGCTGTGACGGCAACGCTGCTGAACAGCCTGCTCCGGGCACTGCTGCGCTGGGGTGCGGCGCTGGTTTTTTGCCTGCCTTTGCGGCATCGGCCCCATTTCTGGGCCCGTGCCTGCGGGATGCTGTTCCCGCTGCTTTTGTTGGCGCAGCTGCTGGACCCGCTGGCACAGTCCACAACACTGTGGCTGCAGCAGCTCCTGCTGCTGGTACTTTACGTTTCCTTTTTTGCGCTGCTGGGCGGGATGATCTATCTGTGTACGGATATCAATAAAAAAGGTGCCCTGTACTGCGCAGTATGGAGCCTGCTCATCGCGCAGTGCGCTTACGAGAGCTGGTGCTTTCTGGAGCTGCAGTTTACCCGGTATGGACACCCGCTGAACATGGCTTCCCCCTGGGCGGTTCTGGTGCAGCTGCTGTCCGGGGCGGTATTCTTTGCGGCGGTGTACATCCTGCTGGCGCGGCAGCTTCCTTATAAAGGAGAATACCACATCGGGCCCTGGCAGCTGTTCAGCGCGTTCTTCATTGGTATCCTGTTCATGGTGCAGGCCGCCGTGCTGGACAATGCCCGCGCCGAACATACTCCGCTGAGCCTTACCGTTACCATTCTGATCGGGCAGTTCTATTTTATCACCCTGCTGTATTTTCAGAGTGAGCTGTTCAAGAAGTCTGCCATGGAAAAAGAGATGAATGAACTGAACCTGCTGTACGAGCGGCAGCGCCAGCAGTATCAGGTGGCCCGGCAGAACGTGCAGATCATCAACAAGCGCTGCCATGAGCTGAAGGTGCAGATTGCCAATCTCCGCAAGCTGTCGCCCGAAGCGGTACCACAGGAGCGCATTGATGAGGCCGAGCGCGCGGCCCGCCTGTATGACGCGAACCGCAACACCGGCAATGAGGTGCTGGATGTGGTGCTGACCGAGAAGAGCCTGCTGTGCGAGTCCCGGGGCATCCAGCTGAATGCTGTGGCAAACGGCAGCTGTCTGGGCTTTTTTGAGGCGGGGGATCTGTACGCATTGTTTGCCAATGCGCTGGATCACGCCGTGGAAAGCGCCGTGCAGGCCTCCCGGCCGGAGTGCCAGGTCATCGATCTGCTGGTCTGTGTTCGGCAGGGTTTTGTGGTAGTGAACATCATCAGCCCGCTGCGCCCGCCGGAACAGCAGGCAAACCGCTCTGCACAATACGAGCTGAAGGTGATCCGTCGCATCGTGCAGAAGTACAAAGGCACCTTGACTCTGGAAGAACAGGGAGAGTTTTTTGCGGAAAAGATCATCTTTCCGCTGCAAAAATAAGTTAAGAAAACGGCAGCCGCCGCAGAAGTTCCGGAAACGGAAGGACTGCGGCGGTTTTCTTTTTGCAGCTTGTTGGATACATCTGCTTGTGAAAAACTTACAAATATATCAGTTCACATTTGGCAGTCCAAAACCGAATGCGCACGCAAAACGACCGATTTTCGCACGCATCTTGCGAAATACGGTCACTCTGATAAAATAATGACAAAGAACAGAAAGCAACAAAAAATCACTGTACCACAGCAAAAACAGGAGGAATCGGATGCGTAGTATTGCAAAGCTCATGAAGGACTGGCAGTTCACCGGCCCGAACGGCGTTACCACTGCCGTAGAGCTGCCCCATACATGGAACGCCAGGGACGGTCAGGACGGCGGCAACGATTACTGGCGGGGCTGCTGCACCTACTGCACCCGCTTTGCAGCACCGGTGTACGACCCGGCACAGCAGCAGGTATGGCTGCAATTTGAGGGCGTCAACGCCAGCGCCGCCGTACTGCTGAACGGTCAGCAGCTCTGCACCCATGACGGCGGCTACTCCACCTTCCGGGCAGAGGTCACGGAACTGCTGCAGGCAGAAAACCAGCTCACGGTGCGGGTGGACAACAGCGTCAACGACCGCGTTTACCCCCAGAAAGCGGACTTCACCTTCTACGGCGGCATCTACCGGGATGTGAGCCTGCTGGTGGTGAACAAAAACCACATCGCACTGGGACACTTTGGCGATACCGGCGTGAAGATCACCCCGGCCCTGCAGGAGAACAGCGCCGACATTCAGGTAGAAACGCTGGTGGAAGGCAGCGGCACCGTGACGGTGGAGCTGCTGGACGCCGAGGGCCGCACCGTTGCAAAGGGCGAAGGCGAAAATGCTTTCCTCCATCTGGATGCTCCCCACCTGTGGAACGGCGTCAAAGACCCCTACCTGTACACCTGCGTGGTTCGCCTGCTGCAGGACGGCCAGCCGGTGGACGAAGTGACCACCCGGGTGGGCCTGCGCAGCTTCTCTGTGGATGCAAAGAAGGGCTTTTTCCTCAACGGCAGGCCCTATCCCCTTCACGGTGTGTCCCGCCATCAGGACCGCAAGGGTCTGGGCAACGCCATCACCCGGGAGATGCACGATGAGGACATGGCGCTGATCCGGGAGCTGGGTGCAAACACCGTCCGGCTGGCGCACTACCAGCACGACCAGTATTTCTACGACCTGTGCGACCAGTACGGCATGGTGGTCTGGGCAGAGATCCCCTACATTTCCGAGCATCTGCCCAATGGCCGGGAAAACACCATCAGCCAGATGAAGGAGCTCATCCACCAGAACTACAACCACCCCTCCATCGTCTGCTGGGGCGTGTCCAACGAGATCACCATTTCCACCAAGGATAAGGCGGATATGCTGGACAACCATCGGGTGCTCAACGAGCTGTGCCACAAGATGGACCCCACCCGCCTGACCACGCTGGCCTGCTACGCCATGTGCGGCCCCTTCAACCCGGTGGCGCACATCACCGATCTGGTCAGCTGGAACCTGTATCTGGGCTGGTATGTGCCGGGGCTGTTCCTGAATGACCTGTGGATGAACTTTTTCCATCTGGTGTACCCCAACCGTCCGCTGGGCTTTTCCGAGTACGGTGCCGAGGGCATGCCCAACCTCCACAGTGCCCACCCCCGCCGGGGCGACCACACCGAGGAATATCAGGCCAATTACCACGAGTATATGCTGAAGTGCTTTGACCGCCACCCGTGGCTGTGGGCAACCCATGTCTGGAACATGTTCGATTTTGCAGCCGACGCCCGGGATCAGGGCGGCGAGCCGGGCATGAACCACAAGGGTCTTGTCACCTTTGACCGTAAGACCAAAAAGGACAGCTTCTACCTCTACAAAGCATGGTGGAGCGAGGAAAACTTTGTCCATATCTGCTCCAAGCGGTTCACCGACCGCACCGAGAAGGAGATCGAGGTCAAGGTCTACTCCAACCAGAACTCCGTCGCCCTGTATGCGGACGGCAAAAAGCTGGCAGAGCAGACCGGCGAGCACATCTTCAAGTTCCGCGTGCCGCTGCATGGCAAGGTGGAGCTGAAGGCGGTTGCAGGCGACTGCATCGACACCGCCTGCTTCCGCAGTGTGGCAGAGCCGAACCCCAGCTACAAGCTGGTAAAGACCAAGTCCAAGAGTGCAAACTGGGTATAAACAAGGACATTCCGCTGTCTGGCGGTTGTTATACATGAAAAGGAGGAGAACCAATGAATCCCAAGAAACCCAAAGTACGTTTGTGGTCGGTGCTCACTGCGCTGACGGCGATTCTGACCATCGCCGCCATCGTGGGCAACATGATCGCAAATCAGTACGCCACCACCCTGAACGTTGCTCTGAATGCATCGACCTATAAGATCATCAAGGGCGACACTACGGAAGATACCGAATACTTCAAAGCGGGCTTTACTTCCGACGAAGAGCGCGAGGCTTACGAAGCAGAGCTGTGCGCCACCGTTGAGGCCGAGGGCGCTGCCCTGCTGAAGAACGACAACGCTGCCCTGCCGCTGGCAGGCAGCGCCAAGGTCAGCCTGTTCGGCCATGGCTCTGTGGACCTGATGTACGGCGGCACCGGCTCCGGTTCCGTGGATACCAGCAAGGCCCCCAACCTGAAGGAAGCACTGGAAGCTCAGGGCATTCAGGTCAACCAGACGCTGTGGAATCTGTACAAGTCCGACAGCATGATGACGAATTACAGCCGCGTTACCCCGGCTTCCATCTCGGATACGCTGGAAGCAAACACCCAGTACGCTGTCAATGAAGCTCCGTGGAGCGCACTGTCCAGCGCCGAGAGCAGCTTTGCCGAGTACGGCGATGCTGCCATCGTGGTGTTCTCCCGCTCCGGCGGTGAGGGTGCAGACCTGCCCAGCGGTGCCAACGGCACCAACGACAGCTGGATCTCCGGTTCCGAGGGCAGCGGCAACTATCTGGAGCTGTCTGCTGAAGAGATCGAGCTGCTGAAGAACCTGAAGGCACTGAAGGACAACGGCACCTTCAAGTCCATCGTCGTCCTGATCAACAGCTCCAACGCACTGGAGATGGACTTCCTCAACCCTGCCATCTGCGGCGAGGACTACGGCATTGACGCCGCCATGTGGATCGGCGATGTGGGCCAGACCGGCATCAACGGTGTGGGCCAGCTGCTCGCCGGCACTGTGACCCCCTCCGGCTCTCTGGTGGACACCTACCTGTACGACAATCTGGCAAACCCCGCCATGTACAACTTCTATACCCAGGCTTACCCCAACGCAGCAGAGTACAACCTGCTGACCGAGGGTGCGGACGTGCAGGGCATGTACAGCGTCTATCAGGAAGGCATCTATCTGGGCTACCGCTACTTCGAGACCCGTTACGAGGATGTGGTCATGGGCACTGCCAAGGCAGGCGACTATGACTGGGCCACCACCGTTGCCTATCCCTTCGGCTACGGCGACAGCTACACCACCTTCGCTTACAGCGACTTCAATGTGACCGAGTCTGACGATGCCTTCACCGTCACCCTGAAGGTCACCAACACCGGCAAGACCTATTCCGGCAAGGAGACCGTGCAGGTCTACTTCCAGTCTCCCTACACCGACTACGACAAGGCAAACGGCATCGAGAAAGCCGCTGCAGAACTGTGCGGCTTTGCCAAGACCGATGTGCTGGCTCCCGGCGCTTCCGAGGATGTGACCATCACCGTGAAGAAGAGCGAGCTGCGCACCTACGATGCAAACAACGCCAAGACCTACATTCTGGATGCCGGTGACTACTACTTCACCGCTGCTACCGATTCTCACAACGCCGTCAACAACATCCTTGCTGCCAAGGGCTACACCGTGGCCGGCACCAATGGCCGCATGACCGAGGACGGCGATGCTTCTCTGGTCTGGAAGTGGACCAACGAGGCTCTGGATGCCACCACCTATGCAGCCAGCGCCAACGGCACTGCCATTACCAACCTGTTCGATGAGTCCGACCCCAACAAGAGCAGCGATGCTCCCGGCAGTGTGACCTGGATGAGCCGCTCTGACTGGACCGGCACGGTTCCCACCCAGCCTGCAGCCCTGACCGCCAACGAAACGCTGGCTGCAGATCTGGCCTTTACCCAGTACGACGGCACCGAGGCCGACAGCGTCGAGATGCCCACTCTGGGTGCCAAGAACGGCCTGACCCTCGCTTCCATGATCGGCAAGGACTTCGACGATCCCCAGTGGGAGACCCTGCTGGATCAGCTGACCTTCGATGAGATGGTCAACACCATCACTCTGGGCTTCCACAACACTGCAGCGGCTGCCTCCATCGGCAAGACCGCTACCAAGGACGAGAACGGCCCGCAGGGCCTGACCGCTGCCCTGACCGGCGGTGCATCCGCCATGTGCTACACCTCCGAGGATGTCATGGCTGCCACCTTCAATGTGGACCTGATCAACGAGGTGGGCAAGTGCATCGGTGAGGACTGCCTTGCCATGGGTTACTCCGGTCTGTACGGCCCCGGTATCAACATGCACCGCACCGCCTACTCCGGCCGTAACTTCGAGTACTACGCCGAGGATCCCTTTGTGGCCGGCACCATCTGCGCTGCCGAGGTGCAGGGCATCCAGTCCAAGGGCGTGTATGTCTACCTGAAGCACGTTGCCCTGAACGACTCCGAGACCAGCCGCCGCGGCGTCAACACCTGGCTGAACGAGCAGACCGCCCGCGAGATCTATCTGGAAGTGGCCGATAAGGCCATCACGGATGGCGGCGCATGGTGCGTGATGACCGGCTTCAACCGCTGGGGCGCAACCTGGTGCGGTGCCAACGCCAACCTGCTGAACGGCTTCCTGCGCGAGGAGCTGGGCATGCGCGGCATGTGCATCACCGACTTCTCCGGCTCCAGCCAGTACATGGATCTGGTGGACGGCCTGATCGCCGGTTCCGACATCTGGGACAGCCCGATGCCCAAGATCCACACCACCAAGGCTGCCAACTACGAGAACGATGCCTACATCGTGACCCAGATGCGCAATGCAATGCATCACATCCTGTACACCGTGGTCAACTCCAACGCCATGAACGGCTGGTCTGCAAGCGATACGCTCAAGACCGTGCTGCCCTGGTGGCAGACCGCGATCTACGCACTGATCGCCGTGCTGGCTGTGCTGACCGTGCTGTGCGCATGGCAGCTGAGCAAGGCCCTCAAGCGCAAGAAGGAGCTGGCAGACACCGCTCCTGCTGTTGACCAGAAATAATTCCGGTCTGCACGATCCCTGACCCCATGTTACGGCAGCCTGCCCCGAAGGCGGGGCGGGCTGCCGCTTTTTATCAAAGACAAAAGGAGAGACCGCAATGGGCGAACAAAAAACAACGGCGTCGAGTGTGAACCGCGCCAAAACCTACCAGCTGGTGCTGTTCCCGCTGAACAACGGCGCGACGAACGTGTACTATGTGCTGGTGCTTTCCTACATCGCGACCTTCGGCAGCAAGGTACTGGCCCTGAGCATGCTGTTTGCTTCGGTGATGGTCACCGGCATGCGTCTGTTCGACGCCATCACCGACCCCATCATCGGTGCCCTCATGGACCGCACCAACGGCAGGTTCGGCAAGTTCCGGCCCTTCATGGTCATCGGCAACCTCATCATGGCAGCCAGCATTCTGGTGCTGTACTGCCTCACTCCGCTCATCCCCGCCAGCGCCATGGGGCTGCGCTACGCTGCGTTCGTTGCCCTGTATGCCGTGTGGGTCATCGGCTACACCTTCCAGACCAGCTGCACCCGCTCCGGCCAGACCGTGCTGACCAATGACCCCAAGCAGCGCCCGCTGTTCACCATCTTCAACACGGTGGGCAGCCTGCTGGGCATGGGTGCCATGCAGTTCTTTGCCCCCATCCTTGCCAAGAACTATGAGGGCGGCTACGCTTCTGCCGGGTTCTTCCGCACGCTGGCTCCGGTGGGCATCGTCATCTCCATCCTGCTCACTCTGCTGGCCGTCATCGGCATCTGGGAAAAAGATCAGCCCAAATACTTTGGCATCGGCGGCGAAAAGACCGAGAAGATCAAAGTGCGGGAGTACATCCAGATCATCAAGAACAACGACCCCATGCAGCGGCTGATGGTGGCCGGTGCAGGCTGCAAGCTGGCACTTTCCATCGCCACCAACACCACCGTGCTGTGCATGCTGTACGGCTGCATGATGGGCAACTACGACGGCCTGTACCTGCCCATGATGGTGCTGGGCTATGTGTGCAGCGTGCCCTTCTTCCTGCTCACCGTCCGCACCAGCCAGAAGGAAGGCCAGAAGGCCAGCCTGATGAAGTACGTCAGCGTGGCGCTGGTGTGCTATGTGGGCGTGCTGGTACTGCTGCTGCTCTGGGGCCGCGGCGATGCTTTCACCCTGTCTATTCTGGGCGAGAACGGCCTTTCCATCAATCTGTACACCATCCTGTTCATCGCCTTCTTCGGCATCGGCTACGGTGCCTACTACGCCACTGCCGATATGCCCATCCCCATGGTTGCCGACTGCTCCGACTACGAGACCTACCGCAGCGGCAAGTATATCCCCGGCATCATGGGCACCCTGTTCAGTCTGGTGGACAAGCTGGTGTCCAGCCTTTCCGCCACCGTTGTGGGCATTGCGGTCAGCTTTGTGGGTCTGCAGAGCCTGCCCACCCAGTATGACCCCTACACCCCGGGCATGAACCGGGTGGTCATCGTGCTGTTCTGCATCATCCCCATGGTGGCATGGGCGGCTACCCTCATCGCCATGAAGGGCTACACCCTGACCGGTGCCAAGATGAAGGAGATCCAGGCCGTCAATGCCTGCCGCCGCGATGCAGTGGCCAAGGGCATGAAGCTGGAAGAAGCCATGGACAAGTGGCAGACCATGGATCAGCTGCCGGCGGAATACCGGAGCTGAGGCCCTGCGCGAAGCATCTCTCATTGTGGACGGCTGCCTGAACAAAAGCAGCCGTCCATTTTGTATGCCGGGAAAAGCTTTGAAAAAACTGTTGTGTTTCCCGGCGGCGCAGAGTATAATAAAATCATTCTAAGCGTTTCTTTTGTTGTTTCCGGTTTCCGGCACCTGCACAGCAGCGGCTGCACTGCAAGCCCCGGCCTGTCTCCCCAAAACAGGCGCAAAACGCTGTGCAAGCAATGGAAAGGAAGACTGTGAGCATGAAAAATATCCTGTGCTATGGCGATAGCAACACCTTCGGCTTTACCCTGCACGGCGGACGCCACCCTTATGACGTGCGCTGGACCGGGCGGCTGCAGCTGGCCCTTGGCCCGGCGTACCGGGTCATTGAGGAGGGCTGCGGCGGCCGCACCACTGTGTTTGAAGACCCCATCGATCTGGGCCGCAATGGCCGCACCAGTCTGCCGGTGTGCCTTGCCAGCCACAACCCGCTGGATCTGGTCATCCTGATGCTGGGCACCAACGATATGAAGCACTACTTCCAGAACAATGCCTGGAGCATCGGGCAGGGAGTGGCCCAGCTGCTACACCTGATCCAGACCTATCCCTATGCGCCCAATTATTCTGCCCCGAAGGTGCTGGTGGTCTCGCCCATCCATATCGGGCCGGATGTGGCGCACAGCCCCTTCGGCAGCTTCCAGCCGGAAGCCATTGAGATCTCCAAAGGTCTTGCCGCAGAGATACGGCGTGCAGCAGAACAGGCGGGCTGTGCATTCTTTGATGCCGCCGCCGTGGCGGGCCCCTGCGACGAGGACTCCATCCACATGGACGCCGCAAACCACGCAGCGCTGGCCCGGGCACTGGAGCCGCTGATCCATGAACTGCTGGACTGAGAAACCGTTTTCGGAGAGATGCCTATGCCGACCAAGGAAAACAGCAGCCTGCCGCTGCTCATCAGCCCGCGGCTGGAGGGCGAGAACAACCGCGAATATGCCTACCGCGTGCTGCGGCAGAACATCATCACGCTGCAGTTCGCGCCGGGCCAGACCCTGAGCGAGGCGGAACTGAGCGAAAAGCTGGAAATGAGCCGTACCCCGGTGCATGAGGCTGTGATGATGCTCAAGAACGAGTGGCTCGTGGATGTGCAGGCCCAGCGCGGCAGCAGCGTTTCCATGATCCGCGTGGACTACCTGCGCGAGGGCTTCAATATGCGGCTGATGCTGGAAGCCAGCATCATGCAGCAGCTGGCGGGCCGTCTGACCATGCAGCAGCTCAAGCCGTTTGCCGCCTGCATCGAGGCGCAGGCCAAAGTGGCCAACAGCGGCAACTACGAGACCCCCGGGCAGGAGTTCGTCTCGCTGGACAACGACTTCCACCAGCTGCTGTACCACTATGGCGGTTACGACCGCGCATGGCAGGCTGTGCACAACGTCACCTCGCACTACGACCGGGTGCGCTACATGACCAATGCGGTCATCCGACAGGATGAGAACCGTGTGGTGGAAGAGCACCGCCGCTTTTACAACTACCTCATGCTTGGCATTCCGCCCACGGTGGACATCCGTCAGGAGATGGAGGAGCATCTGGGGCATTTCCGTGATGGATTCCAACAGCTGCTGGAAAAGTTCCCGGATTTCTTCGAGTGATATATCATAACAGGTCAAGACCCGTCAGCGGAGCTGTATCCGCTGGCGGGTCTTTTTTGCTTCACGATATAAAAAATGCGAATCCACGCTTTTTAAGTAGTTCCGAAGCAAAAGCAGAAACTCGCATCTGTCAATGGATTGCATTCAATATATCAGTTAATGCCGTGAATTTTCCAAGAAAATCAGCCTTTAACTCCGTGAAAAAGGCAGATTTTTGTGCACTATGCTCTATTTTTGTAGAAAATATTCGGCTTGAGAGAATATGCGTTTTCTATTGACGAATCTATTGAAATGAACTAATATATCATTAAAGAGACGGTCATCCCGTCAAAGCAAGATCACCGCCCGGCGTGGGGGCCGGGCCTGACACAAAGCCGGAACACCAACCCGAACGAAGCAAACAAAAAGAGCGCTTACAAGCAAAAAAATCCGACAAGCAGAAAAGGAGAAACACCATGCGTATTCACAAGATCAGCCGTCGCAACTTCATGCAGATCACTGGTATTTCAGCTCTGGCAATGGGTCTGGCCGCCTGCGGCGGTTCCTCCAGCAGCACAGCAGCAAGCTCCACCGCATCCCCTGCCGCTTCTGCCGCTGCGGGCAATGCCTCCTACAAGATCACCATTGCGCATCAGCAGGACGAGACCGACTCCATGCATCTGGGTGCTGTGGAGTTCCAGAAGTATGTGCAGGAAAAATCAAACGGCCAGATCGAGGTCGAGATCTTCCCCAACGGCCAGCTGGGCCCCGAGGTGGACATCATCCAGTCCATCCTCTCGCAGGGCGGCTGTGATATCACCTTTACCGGCGAGACCATGCAGACCTACGAGCCGGATCTGGGCATGATCGGTATGCCGTACCTCATCCAGAGCGATGAGCACATGGATAAGGTGCTCAACGGCGAGGTCGGGCAGGAGCTGGAAGGCCTGATGGAAGCCGCTGGCATGAAGTGCCTTGCCTACTACACCCGCGGCCCGCGCTACATCACCTCCAACCGCAAGATCACCTGCGTGGCCGACTGCAACAATCTGGTCATCCGCACCCCGGCCGCTGCCATGACCGTGGCCGCCTTTGAAGCATTGGGCGCAAAGCCCACCCCGATGGCTCTGGCCGAGGTATTCACCTCTTTGCAGCAGGGCACCATTGAGGCACAGGAGAACCCGCTGGCTATGATCTACACCAAGAGCTTCTTTGAGGTGCAGAAGTATCTCATCCTCACTGCACACCTGCGTGCATGGGTGTATGTGGCCATGGGCAAGGCCCAGTTCGATGCCCTGCCCGCCGAACTGCAGCAGGTGGTGATGGACGGTGCCGCCGCCGCACAGGCCGCCGAGCATCAGCTGTTCCTGGACAACGAGGAAAAATATTACAACGAACTACAGGAAAAGGGCATGGAGTACGTTGAGGTGGATACGCAGGAGTTTGCCGACGCCATGATCGGCGGCGTGCTGCCCACCCTGACCGACAGCCAGAAAAAGCTGTACGATAAGATCGCAGCTCTTGCCTGAACCGCTTTCATCCCTGATGCAAACCAGATGAAAAATCCGACGGGCCCCATCCCTTGACTTTGCCCTTGCGGGGGAGTATACTGCGGGGCAGTGAAATATTCGGCTATGACGAGAAAGAGTACCCGGAAAGAATGCCGCAGAGAGCTGCCGGATGGTGCAAGGCAGTGCAGGGCGTCCGTGGGAAGATCCTCTCCGAGCTTTCCGGCTGAATGGGCAGCATCTGCGCCCCAGTAAGCGGGAACGGCAGGCCCCCGTTATCACGGGCCGCGCATTGTTGGATGCGCACTGAGGGGCCGGGCTTTGCACCGGCAATAAGAGTGGTACCGCAGAGGAATTTTTACGCCTTTGTCTCTTACGAACCGTAAGGGGCAAAGGCGTTTTTATTTGCGGGAAAGCCATTTTCCGGATGTTTCATCGTCTTTGCATCCGCAAAAATAAAGTGTTCAGAAAAAAGGAGAGTTCATCATGAAAACATTGGAAAAAGTAAGCGACTTTGTGGGCAAGTACATGGCCGCCATCGTCATCGTGGTGGCGGCACTGGCCCTGTTCTTCCCGGGTACCTTCAGCGTGGTCAAGACCGCATGGGTCAACACCCTGCTGGGCATCGTCATGTTCGGCATGGGCCTTACCCTGAAGCCGGAGGACTTCAAGGTGGTGTTCAGCCGCCCGAAGGACGTCGTCATCGGCTGCATTGCACAGTTCACCCTGATGCCCTTTCTGGCATGGGCGCTGACCCAGGTGTTCCATCTGCCCACCGAGCTGGCCATCGGCGTCATCCTCGTGGGCACCTGCCCCGGCGGCACCTCCTCCAACGTGATGACCTATCTGTCCAAGGGTGACGTTGCACTGTCCGTTGGCATGACCGCTGTTTCCACCGTGCTGGCTCCGTTCCTTACCCCGCTGCTCACCCTGCTGTATGCCGGTCAGCGCGTGGATGTGAACCCCATGAACATGTTCCTGTCCATCGTCAAGGTGGTGCTGGTGCCCATCGCACTGGGCTTTGTGGTCAACCACTTCTTCCATGCCTTTACCCAGAACGCCGTCCGCGTGCTGCCGTTGGTCTCCACCACTGCCATCGTGCTCATCATCTGCGCCGTTGTGTCCGCAAACTCCGCCAAGATCATGACCAGCGGCCTGCTGATCCTTGCTGTGGTCATCCTGCACAACCTGCTGGGCTACCTCACCGGCTTTGGCGTGGGCAAGCTGCTGAAGCTGGATTCCACCAAGTGCCGTGCAATTTCCATCGAGGTCGGTATGCAGAACTCGGGCCTTGCCACCTCTCTGGCCGCTGCCCACTTTGCACAGTATCCGCTGGCGACCATCCCCGGCGCTGTGTTCTCGGTGTGGCATAATATTTCCGGTGCCATCCTCGCCAACTTCTTTGCCCGCACCGCAGAGAAGAAGGACTGATCTTTCATAAAGCAGCAGGACCCCCGGCAGAGCATTGCGTTCTGCCGGGGGTCCTGCTGTATTTTTTTGAAAAGCCGCTGTAACACTGGTTATTTTCACCAGAAAATGTTATAATTTTGGGTGGACAGACTGCGCTTTTGCTGCGCAGCAGATGCAGATTTTATGATGAATAGTACGGAGGGTTAAGCGTATGATCATCCAGAGCAAGAAGGTATGGCTTGCCGACCAGTTTGTGCCGGCTGCATTGGAGCTGGAGCAGGGCCGGATCACCGGCATCTTCCCCTATGGGGAAAAGCAGGCCGATGAGGACTACGGCTCCAAGCGCATCGTTCCCGGCTTTATGGACATCCACTGCCATGGTGCCTATGAGTTCGACACCAACGACGCAAAGCCGGAGGGCCTGCGCTACTGGGCCAAGCATATCGTCTCCGAGGGCGTGACCAGCTTTCTGGCCACTACCGTCACCCAGAGCGTGGAGGTGCTGACCAATGCCGTGGCCAATGTGGCCGACGTGATGGAGGGCGGCTATGAGGGTGCCGAGATCCTTGGCATCCACTTTGAGGGCCCCTACCTCGACATGAAGTACAAGGGCGCACAGCCGCCGGAGTACATTGCAAAGCCCAGCGTGGAGCAGTTCAAGCACTATCAGGAGGCCGCCCGCGGCCACATCCGTTATGTGACCCTTGCACCTGAGCACGACGAAGGCTTTGCCCTGACCCATTACCTGACCGAGCACGGCGTGGTGGTCAGCATCGGCCACAGCGCCGCCACCTACGAGCAGGCTGTGATGGCATGGGCCAACGGTGCCCGCTCCATGACCCATGTCTACAACGGCATGTCCCCCTTTGCCCACCGTGCAAACGGTCTGGTGGGCGCAGCCTACCGCATCCGCACCATGTACGGTGAGATCATCTGCGACGGCTGCCACTCCACCCCGGCTGCCCTGAACAACTACTTTATGAGCAAGGGCCCGGACTACGCCATCATGATCTCGGACGCACTGATGGCAAAGGGCACCCCCATCGGCAGCGAGTATATCTTTGGCGGCAACCATATCACCATCTACCCGGACGGCAGCGCGCATCTGGACAACGGTACGCTGGCCGGTTCCACCCTGAACATCAACAAGGGCCTGCGCATCCTTGTGGAAGAAGCCATGGTGCCCTTCAACTACGCGCTGAACGCCTGCACCATCAACCCGGCCCGCTGCCTGCATCTGGATGACCGCAAGGGTTCCATTCAGGTGGGCAAGGACGCCGACCTTGTGGTGCTGGACGACAACTACGATGTGCTGCAGACCTACTGCATGGGCAAAGCCCAGCTGTAAGTGCCCGGCCAACACGAACAAAGGATGTGGAAACCGCTATGATCCAAATCGCATTCTGCGACGACGACCAGACTGTTCTGGATCAGCTGTCTGCCCTGCTGGAAAAATACCGCACTCAGCGCTGCATCCAGATCCAGTGCACAGCGTTCCGCAGTCCGCTGGATCTGCTGGCCGAGATCGAAAAGGGTGTGCGGTATGATATCCTGTTTCTGGATGTCATTATGCCGGCTGAAAACGGCATCACCGTCGCCAAGGAGATCCGCCAGTACGACACTGCAGTCGAGATCATCTTTCTCACCTCTTCCACCGAGTTTGCGGTGGAATCCTATATGGTGGGTGCCTACTTCTATCAGCTCAAGCCCATCTGGGAGGAGAGCTTCTTCTGCCTGACCGACTCGGTCATTGCCGAGTGCCGCCGGGCCGACCAGCGCAGTCTGGTGCTGCGGTGCAAGACCGGCATTTCCCGCATCGAGCTGGATCGGCTGCTGTACTGCGAGGTGCTGGGCCGCACCCTGCTGTTCCACCTTTCAGACGGCGGCGTTCTGGAGAGCACCGGCAGCATGGACGAGCTGGCCCGGCAGCTGGCCCCCTATGAGATTTTTCTGCGCCCGCACCGCTCGTTCCTTGTCAACATGGAATATGTCCAGAACATCTCCAGCCGGACCGTCACCCTGACCAATCTGGTGCAGATCCCCATTCCCCACGGCAAATCCTCCGACATCCGCCGGCAGTATCTGGAATACGCCTTCCGCCGAAAGCAGGTGATGCTGTGAGCAGCCTCCTGACGGAAGCCCTTTCCCTGTGCAACCTTGCCGCGGTGGGCATTTTCGGCATCGTGCTGTCTGCCGCCTTCTGTGAGATCGAATGGACCCGCCGCCACAAACTCCTGCTTGTGGGGAGCACCATCCTGATGCTGGCGCTGCAGGGCGTGGTCAGCCTGCGCTGGGGCACCGGCCTTGCCCGGTATCTCTACCCGCTCATCACCCATCTGCCGCTGTGGCTGCTGCTGGCCGCCATGACCCGCCGTGCGCTATGGCCGCTGGTATCCGTACTGACAGCCTATCTGTGCTGCCAGCTGCGGCGCTGGGCCGCGCTGCTGGTCATTGCGCTGTTCCCGGCGGGCGGCACCGTACTGCAGGACGCCACCGAGCTGATCGTCACCCCGCCGATCCTTCTGGTGCTGATCCGCTGGATCGCACCGTCGGTGCGGGCGCTGTCCCGCTCCCCGCTTTTGCTGCAGCTGCAATTCGGCATGATCCCGCTGCTGAGCTATCTCTTTGACTACTTTACCCGCATCTACACCGACCTGCTTTCCAGCGGCAACCAGGCGGCTGTGGAGTTCATGCCCTTTGTGTGCAGTCTGGCCTATCTGGGCTTTGTGCTGCACACCACACAGGAGCAGCAGCTGCGCAGCCAGCTGGAACAGACCCGGAACAGCCTGAACCTGCAGGTGGCTCAGGCCGTGCGTGAGATCGAAGCCATGCGGGAGAGTCAGCGCAAGGCCAGCACCTACCGCCACGACCTGCGCCATCATCTGCAGTATCTTTCTGCCTGCATCGAGAACGGCCGCACGGAAGCCGCACAGGAGTACATCCACAGTGTGTGTGCCGAGATCGAAGCCAGCAAGGTGAATGTTTACTGCGAGAACGAGGCCGCCAATCTCATCCTCTCTTCCTTTGCTGCCCGCGCACAGCACGATGGCATCGATTTCCGAGTCCATGCAGCCATCCCGCTGATTCTGCCGCTGCCGGACAGCGATCTGTGCGTGCTGTTTTCCAACGCGCTGGAAAACGCCCTGCACGCCGGGCAGCGCCAGAAGCAGGCCGGAAAGCCCGCTGTTGTGGAGACCACCGCCTACGAAAAGGACGGCAGACTGTTTGTGCAGATCGCGAACTCCTGCTCTTTCCCGGTCCAGTTCGACGCACAGGGCGTCCCCACCACCAGCCAGTCCGGCCACGGCCTTGGCGTGCGCAGCATCTGCGCCATCGTGGAGCAATACGGCGGCATGTACAGCTTTGCCCGGCAGCAGGATCAGTTTGTGCTGCGCATTTCCCTGTAAAAGGTCGATTCAATGCATTTTATGGGCGTTTCATGCCAAGTACCCCCTTGCCGCACATTTTGTGTTATAGTAAGCTCAGACGACTGTACTGCCGCCCGATTTTACTTCTTTGAAGGGAGGTCTCCTGTATGATATACGTACTCATCCCATTGCTGCTTCTGCTTGCAGTCTGGGTCGGCGCAGTATATCGCCGTCTCCGCCAGCTGGACGACAACGTCAAAATTGCCATGGAACAGATCGGCCTGCAGCTTTCCTCCCGCTTCCGCGCATTGGAAGCGCTTCTGGAACTGCTCCGGAGCTATGGCCCCTCGGCCCAGCTGGTGTTGCCGCCGCCCTCCATCCATGCGCTTTCCACTCCGGCACAGGTGCTGGAACAGGAGCAGCGGCTTGCGCAGGCCATGAGCTATGTGACCGCCGTGGCCGAGAGCCGCCCGGCCATCAAGGCAGACAAGACCTACCAGCGCTGCATCGAAGCGGCCAACTGCTACAACCGCATGATCTATACCAGCAGCCTGATCTACAACGATTCGGTCACACGGTTCAACAACACCCTGAAACAAAAGCATTTTGCCCCGGTGGCCGGGCTTCTGGGCTTTGCCCCGCGGGAATATCTGCAGTTTGCACCGGACGCCCCGGTGGTCTGCTCTGCCCAGCCCACCCCGCCCACGCAACCGCCCACTCAAAAAGAACCCGCCTGAGATCGTTCCGGCTGTGAGCACATAAAAACAAAAAAAGCAAGTGCCGCACTCTTTTCAAAAACCAGCGTTTTTGATGGAGATGTGTGCACTTGCTTTTTTATATCGTTTGGTCTTTCAGCTGCTGTTCCTGCTGACCGGGCAAAATGCCCCGTCTATTCACGCAGCTTATGGGAAGCAGCTTCTTATTTATTCGTGATCCGGTTGAAGCGCTGCCTGTCCTCTTCGTCCTTCTTCGGCTCCGGCTTATCCGCCGGGGTCAGACGCACTTCAGTCACGCGGCGCTTGGCCGTGCGGGTAACGACACCGTCGTACTCGCCCAGCGTGAACCGGTCGCCCACCTTGGGCAAATGGCAGGTTTTTTCCTGCACCAGACCGTTCACCGTATTGGAATCGATATCTTCATCCTCCGGCAGGCCCAGCCTCTCATACAGGTCGTCCACACCGGCACTGCCCAGCACGATCCAGCTGCCGTCCGACTGCCTGCGGAAGTCCTCGGTCGCTTCGTCGTGCTCGTCCCAGATCTCGCCTACCAGCTCTTCCAGAATATCTTCCAGCGTGATGATGCCCTCGGTGCCGCCGTACTCGTCCACCACCACCGCCATGTGATGGTGCTGCTCGCGCAGGGTGCGCAGCAGCTGGGAGATCTGGGTGGAGCCGGTGGTATAAAGGGTGGGCTTCACAAGGTCTTCCAGCGTGGTATCCTTGCGCAGACGGCCAAGGTAAAAGTCCTTTTCATGTACCACACCAATGATGTTGTCAATGGTGCCGTGGTAGACGGGCAGACGGGAATATCCCGATTCCGCAAAGGTATCGGCCACATCATCCAGCGAGAGATCGTCCTCCACCGCGATCACATCCACGCGGGGCGTGAGGATCTCCTCTACCTCCACATCGTCGAACTCAATGGCGCTGCGGATAAGCTGGCTTTCCCGGTCGGTCAGCTCGCCGTCGTTCTCGGCCTCGCTGACCATGGTCATCAGCTCACCCTCAGTGATGGTGTCCTCCTCGGTGCTGTGGATGAAATGCCCCAGCAGGCGCTTCCACTGGGTGAACAGCCAGGTCAGCGGGGTGAACAGGATCAGCAGCAGGTTCAAAAAGGGCGACACTGCCGTTGCAACCGTCTCCGGCATCTCCTTTGCAAGGCTCTTGGGGGTCACCTCGCCAAAGATCAGCACCACCACGGTCAGCACTATGGTGGACACCGTCGCGCCCCGCTCCGGGTCCAGCAGGCGGGTGAACAGCACTGTGCCAATGGATGCTGCGGCAATGTTGACGATATTGTTGCCGATGAGGATGGTGGAGAGCAGCTTGTCGTACTTTTCCGACATAGCCAGCACGCGGGCTGCTGCCGAATCGCCGTCCTCAGCACGGCTTTTCAGGCGGATCTGGTTCAGGGAAGAAAATGCGGTCTCAGAGGCGGAGAAAAAGGCGGAAAATGCCACCAGAATGATCAACGCCGCCAAAAGCGTAATACTGCCATCGTCCATAAAAAGGGAAATCACACTCAACTTTCTGTTTTTTTATTAAAGAACAGACTCCCTCAGTCTGCTTCGCAGCCAGCTCCCTCAAAGAGGGAGCCTTGCCGCGCGATGACGGAAGGAGTTCTTTCCGTATACAAAAATGTGCTCCCCATCGTTGCTGTTCCGCGATGAAAAGCACATCAATGTTATTTGTAATCATACCATATTCTGTACGGTGGTGCAAGCTTTCTGGCCGCAAAGTCCGTACAAAACAGGTAAAATCCGCGTTATCGCAGGGTCAAAGCGCCATTCTCGCAGTCTACTGTCAGGGTGTTGCCCTCGGTATAACTGCCCTGAATGATGGCCTTGGCGATCAGGGTCTCCACGCGGCTCTGGATGAACCGCTTGATGGGACGTGCACCATAGACGCTGTCGTAGGCAGAATCGATGATGAAGTCCTTGGCGGCGGTGGTGACCTCCAGCTTGAGGTGCTTGCCCTCCTCCATGCGCTTGCGCAGATCCTGCAGCTGCAGATCCACGATCCTGCGCATCTCGTCCTTGGTCAGGCTCTTGTAGTAGACGATCTCATCCAGACGGTTCAGAAATTCGGGGCGGAACTTGCTCTTCAGCAGCTGGTCGATCTGGTGCTTTGCTTCCTCGCTCAGCTCGTTGGAGCCGTTGGCACGGCGCTGCTCCAGATCGTTCAGGATGATGTCGCTGCCCAGATTGGAGGTGAGGATGATGACCGTGTTCTTGAAGTCCACGGTGCGGCCCTGACTGTCGGTGATGCGGCCATCGTCCAGCACCTGCAGCAGGATGTTGAACACATCGGGATGGGCTTTTTCCACCTCATCGAACAGCACCACGCTGTAGGGCTTGCGGCGCACAGCCTCGGTCAGCTGGCCGCCCTCTTCGTAACCGACGTATCCCGGAGGCGCGCCGATCAGACGGCTGACGCTGAACTTCTCCATATACTCGGTCATATCGATTCGCACCATGTTGCGCTCGTCGTCAAACAGTGCCTGTGCCAGTGCCTTGGCCAGCTCAGTCTTGCCCACGCCGGTGGGGCCGAGGAACAGGAAACTGCCGATGGGGCGGTTGGGGTTGGCGATACCGGCGCGGCTGCGCAGGATGGCCTCGCTCACCTTGGTCACAGCCTCGTCCTGACCGATGACCCGCTGATGCAACACATCGTCCAGATGCAGCAGCTTCTCGCGCTCACCTTCCACCAGCTTCTCCACCGGGATGCCGGTCCAGCGGGCCACGATGCGGGCGATCTCCTCGTCGGTCACGCGGTCACGCAGCAGGCTGTCCTCTTTCTTGGCGGCGGCGATCTTCTCTTCCTCTTCCAGCTGTTTCTGCAGCTGAGGCAGCTTGCCGTATTTCAGCTCGGCAGCCTTGTTCAGGTCGTACTCACGCTGAGCCTTTTCAATGTCGGCATTGGTCTGCTCGATCTGCTCACGCAGGGATTGCACCTTGCCGATGGCGTTCTTCTCGTTCTCCCACTTTGCCTTCATGCTGCGGAACTTGTCCTGCAGCTCGGCCAGCTCCTTTTCCAGATCCTTCAGGCGGCTCTGGCTCAGGGCATCGGTCTCCTTTTTCAGGCTCACCTGCTCGATCTGCAGCTGGGTGATGCGGTGGGCCAGATCGTCCATCTCGCTGGGCATGCTGTCCATCTCGGTCTTGATCATGGCGCAGGCTTCATCCACAAGGTCGATGGCCTTATCCGGCAGGAAACGATCCGTGATATAGCGGTCGGACAGGGTGGCAGCGGCGATCAGGGCGTTGTCGTTGATCTTCACGCCGTGGAACACCTCGTAGCGTTCCTTCAGGCCGCGCAGGATGGAAATGGTGTCCTCCACGGTGGGTTCATCCACCTGTACCGGCTGGAAGCGGCGCTCCAGAGCGGGGTCTTTCTCGATATACTGGCGGTACTCGTCCAGCGTGGTAGCACCGATGCAGTGCAGCTCGCCCCGGGCCAGCATAGGCTTGAGCAGGTTGCCTGCGTCCATGGCGCCATCGGTCTTGCCGGCACCCACGATGGTGTGCAGCTCATCGATGAAGAGGATGATCTTGCCCTCGCTCTTCTTCACCTCGTTCAGCACGCTCTTCAGGCGCTCCTCGAACTCGCCGCGGTACTTTGCACCAGCCACCAGAGCGCCCATGTCCAGACTGAACACGATGCGGTCCTTCAGGTTTTCGGGCACATCGCCGCGCACGATACGCTGTGCAAGACCCTCTGCAATGGCGGTCTTGCCAACGCCGGGCTCACCGATCAGGCAGGGGTTGTTCTTGGTCTTACGGGACAGGATGCGGATCACGTTGCGGATCTCCTGATCGCGGCCAATGACGGGGTCCAGCTTCTGCTTGCGGGCAAGGTCTACCAGATCCTGACCGTATTTCTGCAGGGCGTTGTAGGTATCCTCCGGGTTGTCATTGGTGACGCGCTGGTTGCCGCGCACTGCTGTGAGCTGCTGCAGGAACTTATCCTTGGTGATGCCAAAGGCGCGGAACAGTTCTGCCGTGTTCTGATCCTGCTCATTCAGCAGACCCAGAAACACATGCTCTACGCTGACATAGTCGTCCTTCATGGCCTTTGCCTCGCGGGCTGCGGCGCTGAGCACCTTATCGGTGGCCTGCGAGATATAGACCTTGTCGGGGTCACGGCCGGAGCCGGACACCCGGGGCAGAGCCGAAAGCTTTTCGGCCACGGCGGCAGAAAAGCTGCCGGGGTCCACATTCATCTTTTGCAGCAGCTGCGGGATCAGGCCCTGCTCCTGCGAAGCCAGTGCGTGCAGCAGATGTTCGGGTTCCAGTTGGTTATGCTGATACTCCACAGCAAGCTGCTGCGCTGCCTGCAGAGCCTCCAGCGTTTTCTGCGTATATTGATTGGTATTCATAAAGTCAAGCCTCCATTCATACCGGAAGGTTTATTTTAGCGGACATGACAACCGTTTGCTAAAGTCCCGGCGCAGAGATGCTGCCGAACGGGAAGCAGCGGCTATTCTTCAGTTGTTTCACGGTTTCGTGCACCTCCTGCCGAACTGGTTTTGCTTGTTTTAGCACTCTATCTGTTCGACTGCTAAAACTATACTCCTGTTTCCCCACTTTGTCAATAGGGTTCATAAAAAGTTTGCAAATCATAATTTTTTCAACAAAAAAAGCACCACACAGCTTTTCAGCCGTGCAGTGCATCCTTGCAATTTGTCGAATGATATGATACTCTATACTTGCTGCTTCTGTAAGCAGCAAGGCACTGCATACAACGGCAGGCGGTTCAGCCCTCGCTTCCGAAAGGAGGTGAGAGTCATGCCTATTACTTTTACATTCCATCTGCTTGGGCTTACGTTCACGCTTCGGATTTCTAAAGGTAAAAGATGAACCGCCACCCTGGCCGGTGACGGTTCGTTTTAGAACTATAACCCAAAAGGGCTGACCGCTTGTCGCAGTGCCTTTTCTATTTGTAGTATAGTTACTTTTTATAAATTTGTCAAGGCTTTACGTTCAGCCCTGTTTCTTCCAGCGGCGCATCACGCCCATGCCCAGCGCATAGGGGCCGGTGTGCACGGCAATGGTGCAGCCAATCTGCAGCAGGCCCACTTCGCACTGTGCGCCGGGGTACTTTGCACGCAGAGCCGCGCGCGTCTGCATCCACAGGCGCTTGCCCTCGTCGGCATCGTAGCCGTAGCCCACTGTGATGCGGTAGTCGTCCGGGGTGCCGCCGTGGGCATCCAGATAGTTCATCAGCTGTTCCAGCGCTTTTTCAAAGCTCTTCTGGCGTCCGCGGGCCACGCCGCCGGAGAAGATCTCGCCATCCTTGAACAGGATCATCGGCTTGATGCCCAGCATGTTGGCTGCACGGCCCGTCACCTTGCCGATGCGGCCGCCCTTGATGAGATAGTCCAGATTGCCTACCGTGAAGAAGATCTGGTTGGTGGCCTTCTCTGCTTCCAGCCATGTCACGGTCTCGTCCAGCGAGCAGCCTGCGTCCCGCATGGCCACGGCGTTTTCCACCATGGTGGACTCGGTAACGGTAGCTGCCGCGCTGTCAATGACCTCAATGCGGGCATCGGGGAAATCTTCCAGCACCAGATCCCGGGCATTGCGGGCGCTGCCCACGCAGCCGCTCATCTTGCTGGTAAACACCAGACACAGCACAGCCCGGCCCGCCTCAGCATGGGCACGGAAGATCTGTTCAAAGTCCTCGATGGAGGCAAGGCTGGTCTTGGGGTAGGCCGAGGGGTTGTCCACCATGAACTGGTAGAAATCCCGCACGGCGATCTCGGTGCCCTCCTTGCGGTAGTGCTCGCCGTCCAGCGAGACGTAGAAGGGCACGACCTCAACACCAAGCTGCCGGGCCGTATCCGGCGTCAGGTCGCATGCGCTGTCGGTAATGATATCAAACATCTGTGACGCTTCCTTTTCTGCAACATTCGGGGCTGCCGGGAACATCAGACGCGATGGATGTAAGCCTCACGCTCGGCACCCACCGAGATATAGGCGATCTTGCAGCCAACAGCCTTTTCCAGATATTCCACGTAGTCCTGTGCTTCCTTGGGCAGGTCTTCCCACTTGCGGGCCGCGGTGATATCGCAGTGCCAGCCGGGCAGGTACTCCACCACGGGCTGTGCGGTATCCAGAGCTTCACCCATGGGGAAGCGGGTGGTGGTGCTGCCATCGGTCAGCTTATAAGCGGTGACCATGGGGATCTTTTCCATGTAGTCCAGCACGTCCAGCAGGGTCAGGGCAACTTCATCGCAGCCCTGGCAGAACACGCCGTAGCGGCTTGCCACCAGATCGATGGGGCCCACGCGGCGGGGACGGCCGGTGGCTGCGCCGTACTCGTGGCCAGCCTCACGCAGATCGTGCTTTTCCTCTTCGGTCATTGCCAGCTCGGCAGTGAAGGGGCCGTCGCCCACGCAGGAGGAGTAAGCCTTCATGACGCCGATGGAGTTGTGCAGCTTGTGGCCCGGGATGCCTGCGCCGATGGGAGCGTAGGCACCGATGACGTTGGAAGAGGTGGTATAGGGGTAAATGCCGAAATCGATGTCGCGCAGAGCGCCCAGCTGTGCCTCAAACAGCACCTTCTTGCCCTCGGCGTCGGCATCGGCCAGATACTGGCCCACATCGCAGATGTAGTCCTTGAAGATGGCAGCATACTTTTCGAGCCATGCCCACATCTCATCCACGCTGATGGGAGCGGCGTTGTAGCTGCCCTCCATCACCAGATTCTTGGAGTCCACCATGGTGACCAGGCGCTTCTTCACCGCGTCGTCCAGATGCAGCAGGTCGCCCATGCGCAGGGTCTTCTTCATGTACTTATCACCGTAAGCGTAGGCGATGCCGCGCTTGGTGGAGCCGAACTGTGCGCCGGTCTTGGACAGACGGGCCTCTTCCAGACCATCCTGCTCCACATGGTAGGGCATGGTGATGGTCGCACGGTCGGAGATCTTCAGGTTTGCCGGGCTGATTTCAACGCCCTGCTCCCGCAGCTTGTTGATCTCGCCGTCCAGATGATGCGGGTCGATGACCATGCCGTTGCCCATGACGCAGACGACATTGGGGCGCAGGATGCCGGAGGGCAGCAGGTTCAGCACGAACTTGCCGCGCTCGTTCTTCACCGTGTGACCAGCGTTGTTGCCGCCCTGATAGCGTGCAACGATGTCATACTCCTGGCTGATGAGGTCGACCATGCGGCCCTTGCCTTCATCGCCCCAGTTGATACCCGTAATTGCAGTAAGCATAATAAATGACCTCTTTATCATTTTTTCAAAAGACAGCCTTTTCCGTGCACCTTGCCCGGGATACGCCACCTTGGGAAAGCGCACCGGCGCATCATGCACGCACCAATGCTAGTATAGTATAGCACAGTTTCCCGCGCAAAAAAAGAGGAAAGCGCAGCTTTGAGCTGCGTTTTCCTCCAAAAAAGTGCGCGTAAAATTGTGCGTTCAGCTGCGGGGCTTCTCAAGGTCGGCACGGAGGGTCACCTTGTGGATGGTGCCGTCCGGCTCCTGAATGGAGGTGTTGGCCAGCTGTGCGCGCAGGCTGGCCTTCATATCATCGATGTACTCGCGGCGCAGAGCCTGCTGCTCTGCCTTTTCGGCCTCGGTCAGGCCGGTGGTCTTGCTCTTTTTTGCCAGCTCGTTGATGCGGGCGATCTTTTCCTGTGTCATGGGGCCTCCTGTATTTTCAAGCGGAATATGTTATAATAAGAAAATAAACCCTCTCAGTCATTGCTATGCAATGCCAGCTCTCCCGAAGGGGCGAGCTTTTTAAGGAATTTTCTCAATCAGTATAGCAAAGGATGATAAAAATGGCAACTCAATTGAATTTTGCACAGCAGATGAATGCCGTGCTCAAGGAGCTGGGCGGCACCCGTCCGCGCCTGCTGCTGCACGCCTGCTGCGGGCCCTGTTCCAGCGCCGTGCTGGAACAGCTGTGCCAGTATTTTGAGATCACGGTGCTTTACTATAACCCCAACACCTGGCCTGCGGAAGAATACCACCGCCGCGGCGAGGAACTGAAGAAGTTCGTGGCGGCAGCCCATCCTCTGGGTGTGACCGTGGTAGAGGACCACTACGACCCGCAGGAGTTCTACTCCGCCGTCACCGGCCTTGAAAACGAGCCGGAGCGGGGCAGTCGGTGCACGGTCTGCTACCGGCTGCGGATGCGCCGGGCGGCACAGTACGCCAGTGAAAACGGCTTTGACTGGTTCACCACCACGCTGTCCATCAGCCCCCACAAGGACGCCAAGCGTATCAACGCCATCGGGCAGGAGCTGGAGGCAGAATTTGGGGTCAAGCATCTGCCCTCAGACTTCAAAAAGCACAACGGCTACCTGCGCAGCCTGCAGCTTTCGGAGGAATACGGCCTGTACCGGCAGGATTACTGCGGGTGCGAGTTCAGCGCAAAAGCACGTGGTATTGAGAAATAACCCTCTCAGTCATTGCTGCGCAATGCCAGCTCCCCCGAGAGGGGAGCTTTTTCTACTTCCCAACGGTTATTTTCTTTACTGAAAAGAGAATCCCAAACGGTTTTAGCGCATAAAGCTCCCCCTTCGGGGGAGCTGGCGCGATAGCGCCTGAGAGGGTTTATTCCTCCGGCAATCTAGCCACCAGCAGGGTAAAGACCACAAGGCCCACGCAGGGCACGATGTTGGACGCCATACCGGCGGCAAGGCCCGCCTTTTCGGCCACGATGCCGATGATCCACGGCATGAGGATGGCACCGCTGGACGCCGCCGGCAGCATGATGCCCATGCTGGTAACGCTGGTCATGCGGCCTGCGCTGGCGACCGCAGTGGGGTTCAAGCCCGCCATCGAGAATGCAAATGCAAACAGCAGCACAATGGCCATGCCCTGCGTATCGGCCCGCACCAGCAGCACATAGAAGAAGGTGCACAGCACGCTCATGCCCACCATGGCCTTGCGCGGGTTCTTGAACGGGAACACGAACGCAATGAGCAGGCGTGCCACCAATGTGGCACCCCACATCACCGTGACGGTGTAGGCCGCCAGCGAACCGGCGATGATGCCGCTGCCCTTAAAATAGGTCACCATCCAGCCGGTAACGCTCTGCTCCGCCGCGTTCTGGCAGAACAAAAGGCCGGTCAGCAGCCAGAAGCGCGGCGCGTGCAGAAAGCTCCAGTCGATGACCTCTTTCGTCCGGGCTGTTTTCTGACTCCCGCCGCCCAGCGGAGTAAATCCATACACCAGCCAGAGCATCAGGCCCAGCACTGCCAGCAGGAACACTGCCAGTGCGGTGCTCACCCTTGCCGCCGCTGCAATGAGGAAGGGGCACAGCAGCGCACCGCAGGCGTAGCAGCTGTGCATCAGGTTCATGCCCCGGGTGCGGTTGGCCGAGTTATCGCTGACCAGAATGGTGCAGGTGTTCATGACGCTGCCCTTGGCGATGCCCACCAGAAAAAACGCCAGCGCCAGCACCGCCACGGCACCCGTCAGGCCCATCAGGCTGTAGCCCACCGCGTAGCCGATGGTCAGCAGCAGCACGCTGCGTTTCATGCCCAGCGCACCGGGCAGCACGCCCACCAGAAACCCGGCGATCAGGTTGCCGATGCTCATGAGCGAGAGCAGGGTGCCGGTCATGCCGTAGGCAAAGCCGTAGCGCTCCTGCAGCAGGCTGACCACAACGCCAGCGCTGATGGCGCAGATGCCGCTGAAGAAGAAGGTAAGAAAGCCTGTATTCCGCAGGCGTGCAGACTGTTGTTCCATAATCGTCCTCTTTCTGTGAAAATATCCTCCTTCTATTTAACCATAATTCCGCATCATTGCAACCGGATTTTCTTACAAAAAGTTGCAAAAAGCCCGCCGGGCATCGCTGCACGGCGGGCTTTGGTTTACAGTTTACTCTGCCTTGGTCTCGGGCTTTGCCTCAGCCTTGGCTTCCGGCTTTGCTGCGGGGGCAGCAGCGGGAGCGGCGGGCTTCACCACCGGCTTCGGGGGATTGGGGTCATCCTTCAGCGGGAAGAGGATGATGTGCTTGGGGCACTTCTGGGCACACATGCCGCAGCCCTTGCACTTGTCGTAGTCGATGCGGGCCACGCCATCCACCACGTGGATAGCGTCAAACTTACAGGTGCGCTCGCACATACCGCAGGCAATGCAGGATGTGGTGCAGGCCTTCATGGCTACAGGACCCTTGTCCTTGTTGGAGCACATGACCACCGGCTTGCGCGGGCCGCCCACGTCGATCATAATGACCTGCTTGGGGCAGATGTTTGCGCAGGCACCGCAGCCGGTGCACTTGTCCTTGTCCACCTTGGCAACACCGTCCACAATGTGGATGGCATCGAACTTACACACCTTGGTGCAGTCGCCCAGACCAACGCAGGCAAAGGAGCAGGTCTTGGGGCCGCCGTACAGCGCAGCAGCGGCTGCGCAGGTCTGGATGCCCTTGTAATCGTAAGCAGGCTTGCAGTGCTCGGAATTGCCCTGGCACTGGACAACAGCCTTCTTTTCCACGGCGCTGGCCGTGCCGCCCATGATCTTGGCAATGGCAGCGGCAGCCTTGGGGCCGCCGGGTGCACACTTGTCGCAGGGCACGCCGTCCATGACCACAGCCTTTGCGTAGTCCGCACAGCCTGCGTAGCCGCAGCCGCCGCAGTTTGCACCGGCAAGGCAGTTGGTAACTTCTTCAATGCGGGGGTCTTCCTCCACCGCCATGAACTTGGCCGCTGCGACCAGAACGATCGCGCCGACTGCGCCCACGATGGTACACAGGATAACAGCAGATACAATATTCATAATCCTGTTCCTCCCTTACAGCGTGACATTGAACAGGTTTTCGACGATGCCGCCGAAGCCCATGAAGGACAGGCTGGTGATTGCTGCTGCGATCAGGGTGATGGGCAGGCCCTTGAAGGGTGCCGGGGGATCGCAGGCTTCCACGCGCTTGCGCACGCCGCTGAACATGACCATGGCCAGCATGAAGCCGCAGCCTGCGCCGATGGCACAGACCAGAGCCTCAATGTAAGCAACACCGAAGCCCATAGCAGCCACATCTGCGCCGTAGTCGCCCACGACCAGAATGGTGACAGCCAGAACACAGCAGTTGGTGGTGATCAGGGGCAGGTAAACGCCCAGAGAGTTATACAGTGCAACCACGTACTTCTTGAGGAAGATCTCGATGAACTGCACCAGAACAGCAATGACCAGAATGAACACGATGGTCTGCAGGTAGCTCAGACCAGCCGGGTCCAGAATGAAGATCTGGATGGGGAAGGTAACGGCCGTTGCCATGAACATGACGAAGATAACAGCGCCGGACATACCAACCGCAGAATCCAGCTTTTTGGAAACGCCCAGGAACGGGCAGATACCGTAGAACTTCACCAGCACGTAGTTGTTGACCAAGATCATGCTGAAGAAGATCGCAGCGAGTTTTACTAACATCTTATTCTGCCTCCTTCTTCAGGTTATCAAGGTCGCAGCAGCTCTTGCGCTCGATGCGGGCGTCCAGCTTGCCTTCCAGCCACACACAGCCTGCCATCAGGATGCCGTAGCAGAAGAATGCGCCGGGAGCCTGCGTCATGATGGAGACCTTGGCAACGCTTTCCGGGATCACCTGGAAGCCCAGCCATGTGCCGCTGCCCAGGATCTCACGGATGGTTGCCATCAGGGTAGCGGTGAGGGTGTAGCCGATGCCCATACCCACGCCGTCCAGTGCGGAGTCCACGACATTGTTCTTGCAGGCGAACATCTCGGCACGGCCCAGAATGATACAGTTGACAACGATCAGGGGCAGGAACACGCCCAGAGCGTTGTACAGGCTTTCCATGTAAGCCTGCATGAACATCTGAACGATGGTCACGAAGCTTGCGATAATGACGATGTAGCAGGGCAGATGCACCTTGCCGGGGATCACCTTGCGCAGCAGGGAGATCATGATATTGGAGCACACCAGCACGAAGGTGAAGGCGGCACCCATGCCCAGAGCGCTGGAAACTGCGGTGGTAACTGCCAGAATGGAGCAGGTACCCAGAACCAGACGCAGAACGGGGTTTTCTTTGATAATGCCGTTGGTAAGGATGCTTACCTTGGACTTATTTTCTTGTGCCATTTCTTACCAACCTCCTTTACGCCAGCTCGTTGTAGCAGTTGACACAGTCATTGATGGCAGCAAACAGAGCGGTGGACGAAATGGTTGCGCCGCTGTAGGCATCGTAATCCTGATTCATCACAATGTTCTGGGTACCATCCATGCCATCGAACTGCGCCAGGAAGTCGTCACTGCTCACGTTGGAGCCGATGCCCTTGGTCTGGGTGGAAGCGTCTACCCAGATGCCGGTCTCGGCACCATTGGCATCAAAGCCCATGATAACGGTCAGGATACCGCCGTCAAAGCCCTTTTCCTCGGCCTTGATCGCAGTGCTGCCGTCCGGAGTCTTGACCACGCCGGTGATGCCGGCGGTGGTGTAATCGGTCACTTCTTCCAGCTCGCTGGCGTCCGAAACGGAGGGCAGCACGCCGACATAAGCGGCCAGAGTGGTGCGCTTGGTGTTCTCGGCAATGACCGGGGCGGTCATGCCGTTCACCAGTGCCAGCAGCAGGCTGGCGATCAGGGAGATAACGCTCAGCACAACAATGGGCTTGATGGTGCTCTCCCAATTGGAAGACTTACTCATTTGCCAGCACCCTCCTTTGCTTTCTTTGCAGGCTTGATGTAGCCATACGGGGTCTGACGGGTCAGATCGTTGATGTAGGGGACCCACAGGTTCATGAACAGCAGTGCGAAGGACACGCCCTCAGTGTAGCTGCCCCAGTAACGGATGGCAAAGGTGACGATGCCCAGTGCCACGCCGTACACCAGCTTGCCCTTCAGGGTGAAGGGGCTGGTAACGTAGTCGGTAGCCATGAACACGGCACCGAACAGCAGGCCGCCGCTCAGCACGGCAACCAGAGCCTCGTGCACGCTGTGGGTAGCAATGAGGTAGAACACGAACATGCTGCCGACGTAAGAAGCCGGGATGGCGATGCTGATGGTCTTGGTGGCCACCAGATAGATCAGGCCCAGCACGATGGCCAGTGCGCAGGTCTCGCCCAGCACACCGCCGTGGATGCCCATGAACAGATCCAGCAGGCTCAGCTTGGACTTATCGGCCACAGCCAGCGGGGTAGCGCTGGACAGCTGATCCACCGCTGCATCCGGGAACACCCACTTGTTCATGGAACCGGCAAAGCTGATGAACAGCACGATACGGCCCACCAGAGCGGGGTTGGCAAAGTTCATGCCGATGCCGCCGAACAGCTGCTTGACGATGACGATGGCCACCAGATCACCGATGATGAGCTGGCCGATGGGCATGCCCACGGGCACGTTCATAGCCAGAATGATGCCGGTGACGACGGCGGACAGGTCGCTGATGGGGTTGGGCTTCTTGAGCAGCTTGCAGTACAGCCACTCAAAGGCCACGCAGGCCACCACGGACACGGCTGTTACCAGCAGTGCACGCACGCCAAAAATGATGGCAGAGGCCACCACGCAGGGGCACAGGGCGACGATCACGTTGGCCATCAGGCTCTGGGTGGTCTCTTCGCTGCGCACATGCGGGGAAGCCGAAACAATAAGCTTCGTATCCATTACTTATTGCCTCCTTTTTTGATTTCACCAAGGTAGAACGCCTTTGCCAGACTCATCATCTGGGTAACAGGGCGCTTTGCCGGGCAGACAAACGAGCAGCTGCCGCAGTTGAAGCAGTAGTCTGCATGCAGCTTGCCCAGCTCCTGCACATCGCGTGCAGCGTAAGCCTGATTGACCTCCACAGGCTCCAGACCCATGGGGCAGTACTCCACGCAGCGGCCGCAGCGGATGCAGGGATTTACCGGTGCAGGCTCTGCAGCGGCCTTGCTCAGGAAGATCAGGCCGGAGGTGGTCTTGGTGGTGGGGTAGCTCAGGTTCTCCACAGCGGGGCCCATCATGGCACCGCCGGCAACCACCTTGCCCAGCTCGCCCTTGACGCCCGCAAAATCGATGATGTCCTGATAGGCAGTGCCCACGGGGACAACGATGTTCTGGGGCTTTGCGCAGGCGTCGCCGTCCACGGTGATGGTGCGCTCGACCACCGGCATACCGGTAGCCAGATACTTGCCAAGGGTGGAGACGCTGGTCACGTTCATCACGATAGCGCCGGCATCTGCGGGCAGACCGCCGTGGGGCACTTCGCGGCCCAGACACTTTTCAATGAGGATCAGCTCTGCGCCGGTGCCGTAGACACTGGGCAGGGGCTTGACCTCGATGGTGCTGTCGCCATTGGTCTTTTTGCACAGCAGGTCGATGCACTCGGGCTTGTTGTTCTCAATGCCGATGACGCACTTCGGGATGCCGGTGTACTGCAGCACGGCCTTGATGCCGCGGATGATATCATCGCTGCAGTTCAGCATCTCCTGCGTATCACTGGTCAGCCACACTTCACACTCGGAAGCATTGATCAGCAGGGTATCCACCTGCTGCTTGGGCTGCAGCTTTACGTCGGTCGGGAAGCCTGCGCCGCCCAGACCGACCAGACCGCACTCACGCACAGCCTTGAGGAAGCTGGCCTTATCGGTCACTTCCGGTGCCTTGACAGCCGGGTCCACGGTCTGTTTGCCATCGGTCTTGATAACGACAGAGTCGCACATGCGGCCATTGGACAGACGGAAGGGCTCCACCGCGGCAACCGTGCCGGAGACGCTGGAGTGGATGTTTGCAGAGACGAAGCCGCCAGCCTCGCCGATCTTAGTGCCAACGAAAACCTCGTCGCCTTTTTTGACCAGAGCTTTGGCGGGAGCGCCGATATGCTGGCTCATAAGGATGCGTACCTGCGCGGGCAGAGGCATCGGGACCGGTTTGCTTGCAGCAGTTGCCTTGTCATGCGGCGTATGCGCGCCAAGCGCCGCACGTTTCAGCTTGTTCAACATGGAATTCAAATCCCCCATTCTGCTTGAATTGCCGCCCCCACGCCCATGCAGGCGCACTGGTACAGGGACAGCAGCTGCTTAACACACTTATTGTATCATTTTGGCGTGGGAAGTCAACGACAATGGCGCAAAAATGATGTGTTTTCCTGAACTTTCTTTTCATTTTTTCGTGGTTATATACAACTAACCACCGTATTTTTCTTCCTGCATCCGGTGTTTGCCTTTGCATGCGGATTATGCTATACTAAGGGCAAGCAAAAACTGCGGAACGTCCCCCGCTCCGCGCCAGACTTACCAAGGAGGCTTGAAACGATGAAGGTTCTCAAAGCACTGCTCGCCGTCCTCACTGCTCTGGCGGTGGCCCTGACCGCCGCGCTGCTGTTCATTCAGGATAAGAACGCACCCCGTTATATCCAAATCTACGAGAACGAGCAGTAACCCCGCGTCCTGCACAAAAGCATCCCCCAGCCTGAGCGGCACGCCGCTGCCCGGGCTGGGGGATTTGTGGTTTTATGGAATTTTCCGTTTTCCGGCCATGCAAAAAGGGAAGTCCCGCAACAGGGACCTCCCTTTGGTTTTTGCTCAGTACACGACAACGATCGTATATGTCCAGCCGCACGCCGAGAACGTAGCGGCACCCACATACTGACTGTCGATCCTGCTAACCGTCGATTTATAGTTATCAAAACTTTCCTTGGTGACCGAGTCCGGATCCCGGAAGATCATCTGGCCCTTATAGGTACAGCCTTCTGCCAGTGTCTGCTGCATCTGCATCGTGCTATTCCACAGCTCATCTTTCGTAGCACTGCCCTCGTAGTAATTCTTGAGCACCGCAGCCGCATTCTGTGCATTCGCATCTGCTTCCTCGCTGCGGGTCAGGGCATTCAGGCCGTAATTCTGTGTACGGGTCTGGTTCAGCGCGTTCAGCACCTGCTCCTCGTTGCCGCTGCCTGCACCGGTGCAGGCGGTCAGCATTGCCAGCACCATCACTGCGGCCAGTGCTGCTGCCATGATCTTTTTGAACATCTTCATTTTGTATTCCTCCTGAATATCAGAGTTTACTCACACCCAAGCGGAGCCCCTCCGGCTTGGATGCACTAAGTTTACCCCCCTCGTACCCCTTTGTCAATGCGCGGATGCCACAAAAAATGACATGTATTTTTGCAGTCCCGCGTGATGGCCAACCGGAGTGGTTTTGTGTTTTTCATGGCATACAAAAAAACACCGCCGGGTCTCCCTCAGCGGTGTTTTCAGAATTCTTATTTATTTCTGGGCCCTTGCAGCAGGATAATATATTCGGTATAATGTCGTGTATTTTTTGCAGTAAAGCGCACCATCGAAAACGCGGCAGCGCCCTGCCGGAGGGAAAGCCCGGCAGGGCGCTGCACTTGGAGACCTTATGAGGAAAGCAAAAATGCTGAGGTCAGCTGTTTTCAGCAGGGATCTCGGTAATGCGCAGGTAGACGATGGCCATCTTGCCGTCCTTCACGGCAATGCCCACGCTGTTGCAACGGTAATCCACCAAGCCCGCAATCATAGTATCGGTATAGCGTTTGTTCAAACTATAGTTGGTTTTTTCCAGATCGCTGGTCCACACATCACCGGGACCAGAAAACTTGCTCAGGCTGGATGCTTCAGCGGTATCCTGTGCATTGGAAATGCGCAGGCCCTGCTGGGCCAGAGCGGCTTTCAGCTCGTTAAATGCTTTGGTCTTATCGCCGCCGTTCAGATATGCTTCTGCCAGTGCTGAAGCTTCTTTGCTGTAGGCCGGGGCGGAAACGAAGTTCATCTTTGCGGTTTTCTGCTCGATCACTTCATATACAGCCTGCACGGCCGGGTCTTCCGGGCGGGGACTGGTAGGCACAGGGCCGTTCACACTGCCGCTGCCGCCAGAACAGCCCGCCAGCATCCCTACCGCCAGCACACCGGCCAGCATTGCGGACATCAGTTTTTTAAACAGTTTCATCGTTTTTTCCTCCTGTCCGGTTTATTCCTGTGCAGCTGCATCCGGGAAACGGGCATACACGGTGCACTCGTACTTTACTTCTTCCTTGGTATCAGCATTCGTCAAGGTGACGATTACCATACCCACACGGTTTGCCCCCTTCTGGATGATCGTGTTCTTCATGCTATTGACGGAGAGCGGAGCTTTGGCTGCAGTGTCATAAGGGTTCAACTCATACACCAGATACTCTGCACCATTCATCAGAGCAGACACATCCGCTTTAGCCTTGTTGATCGCAGCAGCAGACGGTTGCGTGGTGTAGTACCGGTGAATCACAGCCGCCTTGGCAATCTCCTGCGCGATGGGTTCCAGTTCAGCACAGTAAACCGGCGTCTTTACATTATATTTTTTACAGGTCTCCGAGACGCCCTGATACAGTGCCAGAGCTTCGGCGTCATTGGGCAGCCGGTGTGCCGCTGCATCCGGCCAGCATTCCTACTGCCAGCACACCGGCCAGCAAGGCAGTCATCAGGCGCTTGAACAATTTCATAACAAAATTCTCCTTCCATCGTTGAATGTTTCAGAGCGGATGTTCTCCGACTCCCTTCCTGCTTTTATTGTACCCTCCCCCGGAGATTTTTCCATGGAAGAACTTTAGTTTGATCTGCTCTTTTTTCACAGTTTTTCAGTGAAAAATATCTTTTCTTTTTTGGCACCTGCACTTTCTTTTCGGATACTTTTTTGAATGCATTTTTGTACTCAAATCCCTGATTTTTTCAACAAAAAACACCGCCGGGTCTCCCTCAGCGGTGTTTTTAAGCAAAAATATTCCTTTTAGTAATCTTTTTCGCAGCCCAGCAGGTATTTCATGTGCTCAAAGGTGCGGTCATGCCCAAGGTCGCGCACCATTTTCAGCAGCTCTTCCAGCAGGGCACGGGTCTCCGGGTGGAGCAGATAGTGGGTCTTGCTGCGCTCGTAGTATTCCCACGGGGAAGCATCGGTGTACCTGTCGCCCAGATAGATCTGGCTGGCGGCCACGCGGTCGCACACCATTTCGCACACATAGCGCAGGGGCATCTTCATGCCGGCAAGGCCCGCCTTCCGGGTGCTGTAGTCGATCCAGTATTCCAGATGGTGCTTGTTGCGGCCCTTGTGGTGCAGCCACGCGGAGGAGTATCCCCGTGCCGCGCGCTCGGCCTCGTTGGGGCTGTGGTCGCCCTGATAGTAGATGCACCCCGGGATGAACTCGGTGGGGCTGTACTTGCTCAGGTCATGGGCAAGGCCCTGCTCGTAGAGTCCGCAGGCAAAACAGTATTTCATCACCAGCAGCTTGTGCCGGGTGATGGTCTCAAAATGGCCTTTGATGTTCATTTGGTGCTCCTCCTAATAACCCTCTCAGCCATCGCTGCGCGATGTCAGCTCCCCCGAAGGGGGAGCTTTTTCCCTGCGAATCGGCAAGTTTTTCCTGCAAACAGAAGGTTTTCTTTTCCTCCACAGCGCATAAAGCTCCCCCTTCGGGGGAGCTGGCGCGATAGCGCCTGAGAGGGTTCATCCCCTCCACTGCACCGTGATGCGTCCCTCTTTCAGCCCGCGCAGATCATCGCTTTCGGAAAAATCCTCCCGGTCCATGGTCAGGTTGGGGTTATAGTAGGGGTCGTGCAGGATGTTCGCCTTGCCGTGCACGGCATACAGCCGCTGCTGCTCGGCAGCAAAGCGCCGGGCCTTCACCGGGTCTTTTTCGTCGCCGCCGCGGCTCTTGCTCTCGTAATGGGTCAGCCGGGCGTAGGGCGTCCACGCAATGCGGCAGCCTGCATCCCGCACCCGCAGGCAGAAGTCCACATCGTTGAAGGCCACCGCAAAGGCTTCGTCCAGGCCGCCCACTTCGTCCCACACGCTGGTCTTTACCAGCAGGCAGGCACCGGTGACGGCGGAAAAGTCCTGCACCGTTGCGGCGCGGAACATGTAGCCGCTGCCGCCCGCCTTGCGGTATTTGTGGCTGTGGCCCGCGTAGCCGCCAAGGCCGGTCACAACGCCCGCATGCTGCAATGTCTCGTCCGGGTAGAGCAGCTCCGCGCCGCAGATGGCCGCGCCGCCGGGGTGGGCGCACTGCCGCAGCAGCTCGGTGAGCCAGTCGGCATTGCGCACCTCCACGTCGTTGTTCAGCAGCAGCAGGTAATCCCCGCTGGCGTACTGTCGGCCAAAGTTGTTGATGCCGGAGAAGTTGAATCCCTTCTGCGGGTAGTTGACCACCTGCAGGCCGTCGTAGCGCTGCCGGGCTTCCTTATAATAGGTAAAGGTGGCCGGGTCGGTGGAGTTGTTCTCGATGACGATGACCTCAAAGTTCTCCCAGCTGGTTTTGGTCCAGATGCTGTGCAGGCACTTTTCCAGATCCCCGGTGTGGTCCTTATTGGGGATGAGGATGCTCACCTTCGGTTCGCCCACGATGTCCCACTTCACCCGGTAGGTGCTGGGGAACAGGCCGTCCTCCACGGTGCCGGTGCGTCCGGTACGGGCCAGATGGTCGGCCAGCGCCTTTTTTGCCGCCGCCGCCACATAGGGCTTGGCGTCCGCGCCGCCGGAAGTGGAGCCTGCGTGCACCCGCCAGTAGTAGAGCACCTGCGGTACATGGGCCACGCCGCCGGTCTTTTCGGCAAGGCGCAGGAACAGGTCGTGGTCCTGACTGCCGTCACACTCCGGGCGCTCGCCGCCAATGGCGTCCCACAGTGCTTTCCGGAACACCGCCAGATGGCAGATGTAGTTGCAGCACAGCAGGTAGTCCGGGGCGTAGTCCGGCTTGAAGTGGGCCACCATGGGCCGCTGGATGCTCTTGGTGAACAGTGCCTCGTCGCTGTACAGAAAGCCGTCCGGCTCGCCGCGCTGCCGCAGCTGCAGAATGGCTTTGCCCATGGTGTACAGGGCATGGGGTGCCAGAATATCATCGTGGTCGGCAAGGGCCAGATATTCCCCTGCGGCAAGCTCTGCCGCCGCATTTGTGTTGGCCGCGATGCCCTTGTTTTCGATCTTTTTGTATACGATACGTTGATATTTTGTCTGATATTCCTCTACGGTGCGCTTCACATCGGCATGTTCTGCGTCGGAAGCATCCGCAAGGCAGAGCTGACCGTTGGGGGCCGTCTGGTTCACAAAGGAATCCAGAAATTCCCGCAGGTATTTTTCCGGTGTATTATACAGCGGGGTCAGGATGCTGATGGTGGGCAGGCCGCAGTCTGCCGCCGTTTTGCCGGCCATTTCTGCTTTTTGGGCTTCCAGCACCTTTTTGGCGGGCAGATAGCGGGCACGCTTGCCAAAGCAGCGGCGCTTGACAAAGCCCGCGCCCCGTTTGAGCATGGTGGGCAGGCCCTCGTCCCTCGTCAGCTGCACCGCATAGCCTGCCAGTTCTCTGGCACGTTTCAGTCGTACATTCATATCAGGCCTCGCCGCGCTGCGTTGCCTTGTAGGCCGCGCAGACCGTTGCCGTATCGCCGTTCATTTTCAGGTGGCCGTGGCTCAGCCATGCCACCTTGCTGCACATGCGCTCGATCTGCTCGATGGAGTGGGACACCAGAATGACCGTGGTGCCGCCTGCCATCAGCTCCTGCATCCGCTTTTCGCACTTCTGCTGGAACAGGAAATCGCCCACCGAAAGCACCTCATCCGCAATGAGGATATCGGGCTTGGTGATGGTGGCAATGGCAAAGCCGATGCGGGCCACCATGCCGGAGGAGTAGTTCTTGAGCGGCACATCCAGAAAGTTCTGCAGCTCGCTGAACTCCACGATCTCATCAAATTTTTCGTCCAGATACTTGGGCGAGAAGCCCAGCACCGTGCCGTTCAGGTAGATGTTCTCGCGGGCGGTCAGGTCCATATCAAAGCCCGCGCCCAGCTCGATGAGCGGGGCGATGGAGCCGCGGACCGTCACCTTGCCCTTGCTGGGCTTGTACACGCCCGCAATGGTCTTGAGCAGGGTGGACTTGCCCGAGCCGTTCAGGCCCACAAGGCCGTAGAAATCGCCGGGCATGATGTCCAGACTCACATCTTTGAGGGCGTAAAATTCGTCGTACTGCAGACGGCCCTGCACCATGGCAAGGAAGTATTCCTTCAGGCTCTCATGCTTTTCCTTGGAGAGGTTGAAGCACATGGAAACATTGTCCACTTTGATGATCGGTTCCATTGTTCTTCCTCCTTAAATATGCAGCACAAAGCGGTCCTGCGTTTTGCGGAACACCCACACGCCCACCAGCATGGAGAGCACGGCGCAGCAGCCGCACACCGCGAACATGTTGAAATCCAGCGGGATGCCCCACATCACGGTACGGCGGAAGCCTGTGATGTACCAGTACATGGGGTTCAGCTTGATGATCTGCTGCATGTTGAACCCGCCGATGGAAAAGGTCATCTGGGTGGGGTCGTAGAAGATGGCGGAAAAATACAGCAATGCGGTGATGAACACGCTCCAGATGTGCATGATATCCCGGAAGAACACGGTGGCCGCTGCCAGAAGCAGGCCCACGCCCAGACTGAAGAAGAACAGCGTCACCAGCGGGTAGACCGCCTCGATGAGGGTCAGGTGGAAGGGTGCACCGGTGAAGATCATCACCAGCAGCAGTGCCACAAAGCTGAACACGCAGTTCACCATGGCAAAGCAGCACTTTTCCAGCGGGAAGATATACTTGGGGATATACACCTTTTTGAGCAGGGGCGCTGCGCCCAGCACACTGCTCATGCCGGTGGAGGTGGCCTCGTTGAAGAAGTTGAACAGCAGCTGGCCGCACATCAGGAACACGGCAAAGTTGTCGATGCCGCTGCCCCGCATGTCCATCAGACTGCTGAACACGGCCCAGTACACAAGGCACATGAGCAGCGGGTTCAGAACGCTCCACACCACACCCAGCACGCTGCGGCGGTATTTGAGCTTGAAGTCACGGCTGACCAGATTCCACAGCAGGTAGCGGTAGCACCAGAAGCCGTTCCACATTGCTTTGAATTTTGCCACAGGCGATCACCACTTTTCAAAATATTCAAACTTCTGTGCAGCAAAGGGCTCGTGCAGCTTGTCCTTTGCGCTGGTCTTGTGCTCACAGCCGCAGTCCGGCCACTGCACGTTCACGGTGGGGTCATCGTAGGGGATGCCGCCCTCGCTGGTGGGGTCGTACACATCGGTGCACTTGTAGCAGAACTCTGCCACATCGCTCAGCACCAGAAAACCGTGTGCAAAGCCCTCCGGGATATAGAACATCTTCTTGTTCTCCTCGGACAGGGTCACGCCCACCCACTTGCCGAAGGTGGCGCTGTGGGGGCGGCAGTCCACGGCCACATCGAACACCTCACCCTTGGTCACGCGCACCAGCTTGCCCTGCGTGTGGTTCTTCTGGAAATGCAGGCCGCGCAGCACACCGCGGGTGGAGCGGCTCTGGTTGTCCTGCACGAACTCCTTATCGATGCCGGCTTCGGCAAACTGATCCTTCTGGTAGGTCTCCATAAAGTAACCGCGGTCGTCGCCGAACACCTGCGGCTCAATGACCACAACACCGGGGATCTCGGTCTGAGTAAACGTAAACTTGCCCATAGTTTTGTACCTCTCTTTTTGTAAAGCGATTTTGGAAGCGGTCTTTTTCGCGGTGTTCGTCCGCATAAAAGCCGCTTCTCATTTTTATCTGGAAAAGTCTGCTCCTGTGCAGGCTTTTGCGCATGATCACCGGCGGCCGGCACGGCGCTTTTTCCGCTTTGCCAGCAGCCGCACCACCACAAGGGTCACTGCCGCTGCCGCCGCCGTGGACCCCAGCGAAATGCCCAGCAGCCACAGCACCCGGCTTTTGGGCTTTACCGCTTTGGCCGCTTCCAGCTCTACGCCGGTGCTGCCGTCCAGCAGCTGGGCAAGGCCGGTCACTTCGGCTTCCACCCGGACGCTGGTCTTTTCCTGCTTTGTGCCGCCTTTGACGGTGTACACTGCGTACACCTCCGGCTCGGTGCCCAGCAGATAGGTCTCCGGCAGCTCCAGCGCCACGTCCACATCCTCCGCGGTCAGGCCGTCGGCCAGAAGCAGCCGCACGCCGGGGTCGGAGACGGTCACGGTGCCAAGGCTCCCGCCGCCGCCCATCACCGGCAGCTGCGCGGTCACGCCCCGGGCGGGCAGGTCGGTGTAGCCGGTAAAGGTGCTGAAGGCGTAGTCCAGCAGGGTGCGGACATCGTTGTATTTATCGGTGCTCAGCTCGCTCTGCATGGTCACGCAGATGAGCCGGACGCCGTTCTGCTCCGCCAGACAGGCGTAGCTGTAGCGGGCCGTGTTGGTATAGCCGAGCTTGGAGCCCTTGACCGACGTGATATGGTACCGGCTGGAGCCGATGCGCAGCTTGTCCTGCTGGGAAAAGTAGCGGGTCACGGGCTGGATGTTGGTGGGGTCCATGGTGTACATCTCATTGCGGGTGAACACCTGCTCAAACCCCGGCTGCTCCAGTGCCCAGCGCAGGATCTGCGCCATATCGTAGCAGCTGGTGTAGTGGTCCTCGTCGCTGATGCCATGGGGGTTGGAAAAGTGGGTGTGCGCAAGGCCTAGTTCCTTCACCTTTGCGTTCATCTTCTCCACGCCGTCCGCGATGGTGCCGCCGCCGAAATATTCGGCCAGCAGGTTGGCTCCGTCGTTGGCGCTGGCCATCTGGGTGGCATACAGCGCATCCGTCAGGGGGACTTCTTCGCCTTCAAGCAGGGCGATGTGGCTGGAATCGGTGCCTGCCAGCGAGTACACATCCTCGTGGCTCACGGTCAGCTTTGTATCCTCCCAGTTTCCCTGCGCCTTTTCACAGGCAAGACCCAGCGTCATCACCTTGGTGATGGACGCCGGGTGCAGCTCTTCGTTCATATTCTGCTGTGCCAGCACAAGGCCGGTGTCTGCATCGATGATGCAGTAAGCGCGGGTGGCGCCAAGGGCAGGGCCAGCCGCCGCAGCCCCCGGCACGAACATACAGAACACAAGCAGCACAGCACACAGCGCTGCGGTCAGTTTTTTCATCTGGTTTTCTCCATCGAAGCTTATTCTGCCCGGCCGTACCGCACCGGCAAAGCATCAAATTCAGTATACCACATTTTGTCCCGGCTGAAAAGCCATTCAGACGTTGTTTTGCAGCAGAACGGGCTGCAGCTGCCGCCCGGCCAGCGCAGCGTCCAGTGCAGCGGGCAGACGGGCAAAGTCTGCCTTCAGGCTGCTGGGCTTGGCAATGGGGTCATCCTGCCCGTAAGGCACAAAGTAGTAATGCTTGCGCTGGAAAAGCCGGGCGATGTTCTCCCCCGACGCCCCCAGCCCATCGTTGGTGGAAATGCCCACCAGCACCGGGCACCCCACCCGCAGCAGGCTCTTTGCCGCCAGCGTCACCGGCGTATCGGAAAGCCCCGCCGCCAGCCTTGCCAGCGTGGCCCCGGTGCAGGGCGCAATGACCAGCGCCTGTGCCATCTGTCTGGGGCCCAGCGGTTCCACGGCCTGCAGGGTATCCAGCACCGGGTGCCCGGTAAGGGCCTCCAGCCGTTCCTTCCAGAACGTTCCGGTGCCAAAGCGGGTGTCCTGTCCGGCCGCAAAGCTCATGATGGGCAGCAGATCCCAGCCCTGCAGCGTCAGCATCCGCGCTGCTTCCAATGCCGTTTCCAGCGTGCAGAAGCTGCCGCACACTGCAAATGCGGCGCTTCCCCTTTTCTGTGTGGTCATGTGCATTCCTCCCGCTCCCGCAAAATAGCCAGCACCGTGCGTGCCACCGCTTCGCCCGCTGTTTCCGGCGCGCAGACCGCCGGCAGGCTCAGTGCATGGATGGCACGGAGGCCCAGCCGCTGCGCTGCCGCAAAATCCGTTCCGCCGGGCTTCGAGGCCAGATCCACGATCAGACTTCCGGGCCGCAGGGCCGTCAGCACCGGCTCTGTCAGCACCGGTGCAGGGATCGTGTTCACCACCCGGTCAAAGGCCGGGGCCAGTGCGCCCAGCCGGGCCAGCTCTGCACCGCGCAGACCAAGGCTCTCGGCCAGAGCCCGCTGTTCCGGACGCCGGGCACAGACGGTCACATCCGCTCCCAGCGCTGCCAGCCGTACCCCCAGCGCCTGCCCCACCGGGCCAAAGCCCAGCAGCAGGATGTTTGCGCCCCACAGGGTGCGGGTGCTCTCCCGCAGCAGGATGCCGATGCACCCTTCCGCCGTGGGGATGGCATTGTAGATGGCCAGCTCCGGCCGCGCGTAGTAATCCACCAGCTCCACGCCCGCTTGCTGCGCGATGGTCTTTGCCTGCGCCGAGAGCCTGCCGCCCAGCGCCACCGCGCCGGGCTTTGCGGCACGCAGCAGCTCTGCCAGCGGGGTGCGGCTCTCGTCCAGCGGGAGCGGCAGCAGGATGCAATCTGCCCGCGCCACCTGTTCGGCCCCGCTCACCGCACAGCCCGCCCGTTCCAGCGCCCGGCCTGCCGCCGCCTGCCGGGCATCGGTGCCCACGATCGCAAACCGCTTTGTCTCCATGCCGTTCCCTCCCCTTTTCCGCTGTGCGCCATCCTATGCAGGAAGATGGAAATACGTGAGAGAGACGATTTTGAATGCGCTCCGCGCTGCTCTGCGCATCTTCAGCGGAAAAAAGATTTTAAATTTCAGGTTTCAGGAAAGTCTGCGGACTTTCCTGAAACCCATTTTCACGGGAAGGGGCTTGGGCGGTGAACAACATGTGCCGGTTCCCGCAAGGTCAAGCCCCCTTTTTGAAGCAGAGCGAGCGGAGCGTTCCCAGCAAAAAGCTCCTCCGGCAGCCGCCGGAGGAGCTTTGGATTTTATTCATAACACGGATGCGCCGCCCTGACATTCGGCACATCTTTTATTTTACGAACTTTGCCACGGCACGGGCTACGATGCCACCCAGAATGCCGGAGACAAGGAACTCGGCCACGCCCTGCACGCCGACCAGCAGCACCACGAACATGAAGGGGTTCGCAGCGCCCTTGACGGACACCAGGTTCTGCACGTAGTCGCAGCCGTAGAAGGCCAGCACGATCCAGCCCATGAAGAACACCGTGTTCAGAAAGGGTGCGCTCATGGCGCTGAGGATGTAGCTCCAGGTGCCGGGCTTGTCAAAGCGCTTCAGGCCGCTGAAGATCAGACCGCAGCACAGGCCCATCAGCACACGCATGCCCACACACAGGATAAAGGTGTTGACGGGGCTCACCTGAAACAGTGCGCCGGTCATGGCGGAAGCACCGGTGATGGCGTCATAGAAGCTCACTGCGCCGAACACGCCGCCCAGCAGCGCACCCACCGCCGGGCCCATGGTGATGGCGCCCACCGCGATGGGAAGGGTCAGGAAGCTCATGTACAGCGGGCCCACAGGCACACTGCCCAGACCCACCATCTTCATGACCAGCTCAATGGCAACCAGCAGTGCCACACGGGTAAGAGTTTTCGTATTTTTCATATTCAGTTTTCCTCCTGCTGCCGTTCCGCCCTATACGTCGGATACGGCGCAAACCTGCCCGCTCTATGCGGGTTTTGGGTAAATATTCAAACAGATCGGAGCGCGTTTTGTCAGGGCGTGTTCCAATGGAAATGGCTGTTTTGGGGGTCAGCGGTCACACGGGAAGCGGATGCCCGCACTGCGGCGGGCCACCGTCAGCACACGGCTGACCGCGATGGTGGTATCCTGCATCCGGGTGCACAGCTCCTGATCGCCGTTTTCCAGCGCACGGGCAAAGGCTTCAAACTCTGCCGCCTGCCGGGGCCTGCCGCCGTTCAGATTGTAGTGCTCCTCCTTGCCCTCGTTGGGGTGGAAGGTGATGCCGCCGCAGCAGTTGGCGGTGGATTTTTGCAGGATATAGCCCTTCGTGCCCTGAATGATGTACCGGGCCGGGGCCGCGCAGTCCTTGGCGGCGATGCTCACAGCCTTGAAGCCGCTGTAATCCATCGTCAGGATGCCGCTGGTGTCGATGCCGCGCTCCATGTTGGCGGTATATTTTACCTGATTCGGCTCGCCGAACAGGCCCACGATATAGCTCACATTGTACACGCCCAGATCCATCAGGGCACCGCCGGCACAGGCCGGGTCAAAGGCAGGCTGTACATCGCCTGCACAGAAGGCATCGTACCGGCTGGAATACTGGCTGAAATTGCACTGTACCAGCTTTACGGTGCCGATGCGGGGCAGCAGCTCCCGGATCTTTGCGTAATTTTCAAGATACTGGGTGGTCACAGCCTCGAACAGAAACACCTTTTTGCGCCGCGCCAGCTCCACCAACTCTTCGGTCTGTGCTGCCGAGGGGGCCAGCGGCTTTTCCACAATGACGTGTTTGCCCGCCTCCAGCGCCACGCGGGCGTAGCGCACATGCTGCAGATTCGGCACTGCGATGTACACCACATCCACCCACTGCAGCAGCTCCAGAAAGTTGGTGGTGTGCTGCGGCACGCCGTACTGGCCGCAAAGGCTTTGGGCCAGCTCGGCGCTGCGCTCGGTGCTGCAGATGGCCTGCACCGCAAAGGGCGTGTGCTCCACCAGCCAGGGCAAAAATTCCCGCACGATCTTTCCCGTGCCAAGAATGCCTAATTTCATCTGTTTTTTTCTCCCTATCCTATCGTCCCGCATCAGCCTGCCAGCGCTTCCGGCTCGCGGCGGGTGCGCTTTTTGCTGTAGGAGCGCTGTTTCGCGTGGCCGTGCTGGTTCTGCTTGGCATAATGCCTGCCGCCGCCCGCACTGTGACGCGGCGGCTGCGGTGCGTTGAGCTGGTACAAAAGGGCCAGACCCTTCATCAGCAGTTCCGGGTCGTAGGTCAGCGCATGGCGGCACAGCGGCGTCACATATTTTGCCAGCCCTCCTGTTACCACCAGTGTTGCCGGGCGGCCCAGCTCTTCCTCAATGCGCTGCACCATACCGTCGATGAGCACAGCGGTGCCCATCACGGAGCCGGACAGCATGCATTTTTCGGTGTTGGTGCCAATGGCACTTCTGGGCGAGCCCAGATGCACCTGCGGCAGCTGGGCACAGCGGTCGCCCAGTGCCCGCAGCCCGGTGGAAAGCCCCGGGCAGATGACACCGCCCCGGAATACCCGGTTTTCATCCACCACATTAAAGGTCGTGGCAGTGCCAAGGTCCACCGTGACCACCGGCAGCGGGAAATTTGCCGCCGCGTAGGCCGCATCCACCAGCCTGTCCTTGCCCACGGCATGGGGTTCATCCACCCCCATGGTCAGGCCCGTGTGGATCTCCGGTGATATGATGACCGGCTTCCTGCCGGTGTAATGACGGGCGCACTCTGCCAAAGCCCCCGTGATCTGAGGCACCACGCTGGTGAGCACAGCGCCCTCAAACCGCATGGGCCGTTCCGGGTGGCGGCGATGCGCAAAAATTTTATCCATTTCGGCACGATATTCTGCAGCCGTGCGGGTGCGCACCGTGTCCATGCGCGCCACAAAGCATACACGTCCGTCCCGAATGCCCCCAAGGGCGACGGTGGTGTTGCCTATATCAATGGCTAAGATCATAATTCTGTTTTCCCTTTATAACGCGGCAGTATCCGGCAGGACGGCGGGGAGTTTCTCCGGCGAACGTCCTGGGGGTGGGACCCTGCTGCCGCAGGCAGCAGGGCGGGACTGGAGTCCCGGGCTGTTCGCGGAGAAAGCTCCCCGATGGCCTGCCCCCTCACCGCAGTCTGTCCATTCTTTGTCAAGCTGTATTTTACCGCATTTTGTCCCCAGTTACAAGCCCGTACAAAGATTTTGTTGTGCTGGCGGAACTTTTGCATTATACTAAGGTAAGAAATGTGGAAACAGTACGTTTTTGCAGGAGGTTTAACCAATGGATCTGAACGGAAAATGCGTCCTTCTGGGCGTAAGCGGCGGCATTGCCGCCTATAAAATGGCCAACGTGGCCAGCGCACTGCGCAAGCTGGGAGCCGATGTGGAGGTCATCATGACCCGGAACGCCACCCAGTTCATCACTCCCCTCACCTTTGAAACCCTCACCGGCCACAAATGCATGGTGGATACCTTTGACCGCGATTTTAAGTTTGAAGTCACCCATATCTCGCTGGCCAAAAAGGCAGATGTGATCCTTGTAGCACCGGCCACCGCCAACGTCATCGCCAAAATGGCCCACGGCATCGCCGACGACATGCTCACCACCGTGGTGCTGGCGGCAAAGTGCCCCAAGCTGGTCTCTCCGGCCATGAACACCGGCATGCTGGAAAACCCCATCACGCAGGATAACCTTGCCACGCTGCAGCGGTACGGCTTTACGGTGATCCCCTCCGAGAGCGGCGTTCTGGCCTGCAAGGATGTGGGCAGCGGACGTCTGCCCAAGGAGGATGTGCTGCTTGAATACATCCTGCACACCATCGCCCGCCCCAAGGATCTTGCCGGTCTGCGCGTTGCCGTCACTGCCGGCCCCACGCAGGAGGCCCTGGACCCGGTGCGGTACCTGACCAATCACTCCACCGGTAAGATGGGCTACGCCCTTGCCCGGGCTGCCGCCATGCGCGGCGCAGATGTCACCCTCATCCACGGCGAGACCGCTCTGCAGCCGGTCCGCTTCACCACCGATGTGCCCGTGACCACCGCCCAGCAGATGTACGAGGCCGTCACCAGCCGCTTTGAGGACACAGATGTTCTCATCATGGCCGCTGCCGTAGCCGACTACCGCCCCGCTGCCGTGGCAAGCGACAAAATCAAGAAAAAAGACGGCGACATGTCCATTCCTCTGGAACGCACGCCGGATATTCTGGGCACCATCGGCCCCCGGAAGGCCCACCAGTTCCTGTGTGGTTTTTCCATGGAGACCCGCGACCTTGTGGAAAACTCCTCTGCGAAGCTCACCCGAAAGAATCTGGATATGGTGGTGGCAAATAATCTCAAGGTGGCCGGTGCCGGTTTTGGCGTGGACACCAATGTAGTCACCCTCATCACCCCGGACGGTGCCCGGGAGCTTCCGCTGATGAGCAAGGCGGATGTGGCCGACGCCATTCTGGACGAGATCCTGAAGCGGAAAAACCGCTGAGCATCCGGCAAGAGCATCTGCCCCGGCGCAGATGCTCTTTTTATGCCGGAAGGGCCGCTCTGTGCATTTCTTGTACACATATCACAAAATCGCAAAAGGATTTATGGTTCTTTCCGAAAATTCGGGATTACCTGTTTATTTTGTCCGTCAAAAATTATATAATAAGATGTATCCTAATAGAATGGATCGAGCCGGTCTGCTCTGCGGCCGTTATTTATTTGGAGGTTGCCTTACTATGTTCATGTACACCGATTACAACCAGCACCTGCTGGACAATGTAAAAAAGATCCACTTCATCGGCTGCGGCGGCAGCGGCATGTATCCGCTGATCCAGATCCTTGCGGCCAAGGGCTACCAGATCTCCGGCAGCGATGTGCTGGATGGCAGCATCATCCGCTACGAGCGGGAGATGGGCGTCAAGGTCAGTCTGGGCCACAGTGCAGACAATGTCATCGGCACCGATATGGTGGTTTATTCCGCCGCTATTTCCAAGGATAACGTGGAGCTGAATGCCGCTGCCTCCTACGGCATCCCCACCATCGAGCGCAGCGTGCTGCTGGGCTATGTGAGCCGCCTGTACAAGCAGAGCATCTGCGTCTCCGGCACCCACGGCAAGACCACGACCACTTCCATGATCACCACCGCGTTGGAGCTGGCAGGCCGCGACCCGTCCGCTGTCATCGGCGGCAAGCTGCCCCTCATCAACGGCTACGGCAAGGCCGGCAAGGGCGACGACATCGTGATCGAGTCCTGCGAGTTCGCCGAGACCTTCCTCAAGCTGACCCCCTATCTGTCCGTTGTGCTGAACATCGACAACGACCATCTGGATTACTACGGCAGCATGGGCGAGCTGAAGTTCGCCTTCAAGCGCTTTGCCCTGATGACCAAGTTCATGATCTTTGCCAATGCGGACGACAAGAACACCATGGATGTCATGTACACGCTGGACCGCCGCGTGCGTACCTTTGGCATCCAGAACGACGGCGATTATCAGGCATTGAACGTGAACGAATACAAGCCAGGCTTCTTTGAGTTCGACCTGAAGGAGTGGAACAAGGTCACCGGCCATATCCGTCTGGCTGTGCCCGGCTACCATAACATTTACAATGCGCTTGCCATGTGCGCCGTCTGCCGCTTCATTGGCCTGACCGTGGAGCAGTGCGCCGATGCCGCCCTGAACTTCAAGGGTGCCGGCCGCCGCTTTGAGGTCTACGGCGAATGCAACGGTGCTTTGGTCGTGGACGATTATGCCCATCACCCCACCGAGCTGCGCGCCACCCTGACCACGGCCAAGGAAATGGGTTATAAGCGGCTGATCGCCGTCCACCAGCCGTTTACATACAGCCGCACCAAGATGCTGTTCAACGACTTTGTGGATGTGCTCAAGATCCCCGACATCACGGTGCTCACTCCCATCATGGGCAGCCGTGAGCCCAACGATCCCAGCATCACCAGCGCAAAGCTGGCTGCCCAGATCCCCGGCTCTGTTCTGGTGAACAGTCTGGAGGAGGCCGCTGATTGGGTCAAGCAGAACGCCCGGGAGGGCGATCTGGTCATCACCCTCGGCTGCGGCGACATCTACAAGGCCAGCAAGATGATGGTGGCCGAGCAGCCGTAATTTTCGCTTATCACAGCAGACAGCCCGGTGCGAAAGGATTTCGCACCGGGCTGTTTTCATTTTCTCTGTCGATACTTCAAAGGGGTCTGCACCTCGGCACGGATCTTTCCCAGATAGGTGCGGGTCTGCTCTGCACCCTGCAGAATCGCTTCCACCTGCGCCCGCTGTTCCTCAGTCAGGTCATCCTCCGCCAGTAGCTCCGCGTTGCCCTCGATGATGGTCAGCGGCGTTTTCAGCTTGTGGGACAGCTGAATAATCTGCTCCCGCTGCCGCTGCTCCATGTCCCACTGCTTCTGCAGGCTGCCGGTCAATTCATCGCCCATGGTCTGCAATGCCTGCAAAGCGCTCTCATACTCCCGCACCTTCGCACCGGAAAACACGGCGCTGTCCAGATCCTTCCGCGCCACCGCCTGCGCGGCGGCGGTCAGCTTTTCGGTCTCCCGGGTCAGGAAGCGCCCGGTCCTGCGGGTGCTCCACACCACTGCCCCTACCAACAGCAGAATGCCCAGAATGCAGTGCACGGTCTGCATATCCGGCAGCACGCCCCGCAGCGCAGGGTCGGCGTAGGGCACGGCATAGTCAAATTGCAGCAGGCAAACCGTTCCGTCCTGCAATTTCGACGTCATATAATACTGTGTATAGCCAAAATGCCAGTGGGTTTTCCCCTGCCGGTTCTCCATTGCCCGCTGCAAGTGCCCGGCATCCATGTTGGTGGCCAGCACCTCGCTGCTGTCCGGCGCGGCAAACAGGGCGTACCGGCACAAGGAGTCCAGCTGGGTCTCATCAAAGGTGGCGACAGTCATGCCCGGCAAAACGTCCTGTGCGGCCTTCTGGCAGGCCTGCGCTGCCTGATTCGCGGGCAGGAACAGCCCGCTGTTCTGGATCCACAACAGCAGCACCAGCAGCCACCCCACCGCGACCAGCAGGCAGGCCAGCGCCGTGCGCACCAGATATTGCAGCAGCACGCTGCGCAGAGAAATCAGTCTTCGCTTTTCCATCGGTACCCCACGCCCCATACGGTATTAAGCAGCTTTTCCGGCTCCGGCACGCCCGCCGCCCGCAGCTTTGCCCGGATATTCTTGATGTGCTGGGTCACGGCGGTGTCGTTCGCAGTGCCGTCAATGCCAAAAACTGCTTCGTAAATTTGTTCCTTGGTAAAGGTCTGCCCGGCGTGCAGCGCCAGATACTCGCAGATGGCATACTCCGAGCGGGTCAAGGGCAGCACCTTCCCCTCTACCGCCGCGCTCCGGGCGGTCAGGTCAAAGGCCACGCCGCTGCGCACCATCCGGTGTGCCGGGGTGCGGCTCTGCCGCCGCAGATGTGCCGCCACCCGCGCCCTCAGCTCAGCCACCCGGAAGGGCTTGGACAAAAAGTCATCTGCCCCGATACCCAGCCCCTCCAGCACAGCAGCCTCGTCGGTGCGGGCGCTCAGAAACAGAATGGGTGCTTCGGTCAGGCTGCGGATGCGCCGACAGACCGCAAAGCCGTCCTCCCCGGGCATCATCACGTCCAGCAGGATGCAGTCTGCCCAGCGGCATAGCGGTTCGGTCAACGCCCCGCCCGCCTGCCGCGTTTCTACCCGGTGACCGTCCCGCTCCAGAGCGGTGCAGATCAGCTTGCAGACCTCCAGATTGTCATCCACTGCCAGAATGTTTGCCACAAGATCACCTCAACACGTTATAAACAAGGCAGGATGCTCCATACAGCAGGTACACATGGGCGGGGTAGAACCAGTAGAACAGCCGCTTATGTCCGCTGCCACGCTGCCCATTGTACAGCAGCATCAGCAGCACCGCCGCTACGCCGAACCACTCGTAGTAGTCGGTGAACATCTGCGTCCACACAAAGTCCGCCTGTCTGCAAAACATCCCAAAGGTCGGCACAAAATCACATAGGAAAATGAGCACGGCCCATGCCGTCAGCTGTACGCGGCGATGCCCCCGCAGGGCATACAGCAGCACACCGCCCAGCAAAAAGCTCCAGCCGCCATCCGTGATGGTTGTCCACATGGGCAGCGGGCTTGTAATGACAAAGGCCACGATCGTTGAAGCAATGGGCATCTCCTGTACCCCGGGGAAGAGCAGCAGAAATACTACCACCACATACGGCCAGCACAAAACGGCGGCAATGGCGCCAATGCCCTTTGCGAATTTTTTCTCCCGCAGCCAGTCAATGCCCTGCCAGACGATGCACAGCAGCACAAGATCCTGAAAAATAGCATTCTGCGGGTAGAAGCCATCCCCGCGCCGGAAGGCCTTGGCGTAAATCATAAAAAATTCCAGCGCCGCCATGGCTGCGCCGATAGCCCAGATGCGGATAAAATACCGCCTGCGGTCATGGGTATGGGCAAAGCCCTCTACCGTGCAGAACAGAAACAACGGCGCGCTGAGCCGCCCCAGCATACTGAACACCGTCGGGATGCAGCCGGTGAACTCGAAGAAATAATGAATGTGATCCAGTACCATCAGCACCAGTGCAATGGTCTTGAGCTGGGTACCGTCCAGCCCTTTTTTCGTCAATTTTTCCATACAGGCTCTCCTTTCCTTGTGCATTCAGTGTAACGGGAAAATCTGTAGAAAGTATAAGTTTCTGCCTTTATGATACTATTTTTTGCCCCAAAACGCAAACAAAAAAGCCCTAAGACTTTCATCTCAGAGCTTTCTGTTCAAGTCGGCGACTACCTATTTTCACGCGCCGTTTCC
>ERZ1027094.131-NODE-131-length-61013-cov-15.114029_pt1 | contig 61013 bp, 51 predicted proteins | sample MGYA00519410_ERZ1027094 | MGnify/ENA primary metagenome ERZ1027094 (study PRJEB26926, sample SAMN06164647) | human gut metagenome | biome: ENVO:00009003; feature: ENVO:2100002; material: ENVO:00002003 | host: Homo sapiens | place: USA | collected 2012 ...
ACTGGATCGCACTCTGCCGAATGGATTCCTGAACATGGAGATAATGCTCAGTCATCTCGGTATCGGCGTGGCCTACGATGCTCTGGATGGTCTGGATATCCACGCCCAACGCCTGCATCTGCGACACATAGGTGTGGCGGCAGCTGTGCGGCGTGAGCAAGCGGACATCGCCCGCTTCTTCCAGAGATTTGCGGAACACATCCCGGAAATGGGTGGGGTTGCAGGGCAAGCCGGTCTTGGGGCTTTCCCAGATGAACTGGTCGGTGGTATCCCGCAGTTTGATGGCACACGGGCGGACATTCAGCGGCACCGGAATATCCCGGATACTGTCTTTGGATTTCGGACTGCCGATGCTGACCGTACCTTTTACGACCTTTACTGCCTGCCGGATGTGAATGACAGAGCCATCTTCTTCAATAAACTGCGGCTCCAAAGCCAGAAGTTCCTGCATTCTCATCCCAGTGCCGAGCAAAAGCCGGATGCTCAAGCCCATGCGGTCATCGGGCAGCACCTTCATCAGGTGTGCGACTTCCGCTGTGGTAAAGGCTTCCTTGCGTTTTGCGGTGCCGGATGCCCGCATCTTTTCAGCAAGCCGGACCGGGTTGCGGCGCACAAGGTCATTGGCTTCTGCCTTTTGAAAGATCTGGTAGAGCATCCCTCGTGCCTTGCTGATGTAAGAATCCGAGCGGCCATCACGCCGCATCCCTTTCAGGAAATTTTCAATGTCGATGGGCCGTATGACGGTCAAGGGGCGATAATAAAATCCCTCTTTGAGCATGAAGAAAGCTGAGCACAGTGCGGACACTCCGTCCTGCTTCTTTCAAGCGCAAGAATAATACTTTGATGTTGTTCACGCTAACAACTAAAAACAAGTTTTAGAGACTTGTACAACTACATAGGGTTTTATTTGTGAAAAAGAAAAATACCGCCCACGCAGCGCAGCGATGATTTTGTCGGGTGAAACAGCGGCAAAATGAATCGGGTGTGTTGCGGGGCGGTTGATCTTTTAGGGATGATCCACGGCGAGGCTGTGTTCAAAATGAACACGACCACATCTTGTGGATGGCTTCAAGCCAATCCACAAAAGCAGCGGGATTTGTGACAGAGAATATCACGCATTGAACGGTGCGTCAAGATAATTTGAAAAAAATTATTGCGGCAAAGCGGTGATAGTAGGACTTATAGGAGGCTGCTTGAGCTGTTTTTTCTGTTTACAGCTACAATGATAGCCATTGGGGGATTGTGATTGGTCAGGGCTGAAAAGGGCTTTCATAATTTGCTGCAGCGCATCATGTCCTCGACGCTCACAGCGTCCTCAAAGGACGATTTGATGGGTGTGTAGGGATAAGCTGTAAAAAGAAGCATGGACGCCCCCGAAAAGGAGAGCGTCCATGCTTCTTGCTGTATCCGAATGGAGGAGATTGCAAAATCAGTGATTGTCCGGGCAGACGATTTCCAGCATCTGATCGAAAACCTCTTCCATCTGCCGCACCAGTGTGAACTGGGTGCGGGCGCGGTCGAGGTTGTGATCCGGGCGAGCAATATGGAAATAATGGTCGCCCTCCAGATAGTCAGTCAGAAAACGGATGCCGCATTCCAGCGTCATGAGCCTTGCACCCCATGCAAGGCTCTTTTTTTCTGCCATGCTCATGGATGCTCCGGCAGTGGAGAGATACCCTTTGGCGAACACTTCGTACAGATGCAGGTCAAAATGGACTTTGCTCTGGTCAGGTTCGTCCTCAGCGCAGTCGTTGGCACCGGTGCGGATGGAATCTCCGAAGTCGTAGGCCGAAAGTCCCGGCATCACGGTGTCGAGGTCAATGACACAGATGCCTTTTCCGGTAGCGGCATCGATGAGGACATTGTTGATCTTGGTGTCATTGTGGGTGACACGCAGAGGAATTTCGCCAGCTGCCAGCTGATCCAGCAGGACATGGCAGTCCTGCTCCCTCGCATGGATAAATTCGATTTCCGACGTGATATTTTTTGCCCGGCCCAGTGCATCGGCGGCAAGGGCTTTTTCAAAATTGGCATAGCGGTTGGGCGTGTCGTGGAAGCGGGCGATGGTTTCGTGGAGGGTGGAGGCCGGGTAATCCTCCAGCTGGTTCTGGAATTTGCCCAGTGTCTCGGCCACGGTGCGGAAGTCGGTTTCGCTGCCGACCTGCTGCAAACAGATGGTATCTTCTACAAAGTCGTAGGCACGCCATGCGCCGCCGTCTGCATCCAGATAGCAAGTCGACCCCGACAAAGTTGGGATGACATTCAGCGTTTCCCGTGCTGGGTCGCCGCCCTCGGCAAGAATTTTCGCCCGCAGATGCCGGGTCACGCCGCAGATATTCTCCATCAGGCCCACCGGGTTAGTAAAGGTATCTGTGTTGATGCGCTGCAAAATAAAGCGTTTGGAATGATCTTCCCGCCAGACCACAAAGGTGTCGTTGATATGCCCCTCACCATAGTGGTGAGCATCGCAGAGCACAGGCCCGCCAAAATCAAAGGCATTTGCAGCAGACTGGAGCAGAGAAAGGGTAACGGATTTCATCATAAATTCCTCGTTTTCGTTATACTTCATGCCGTTTTGACGGGGCAGGGCGTTGTCCCTGCCGCACCTGACGGCGGTATTCATTGGGGGTCAAGCCTTCCGCCTTGCGGAAGCATTGGGAAAAATAGCTGGGAGAGGAAAAGCCCATCAACTCGCTGATCTGCGCCAGACTGTAACCGGTGTTGCCCAGCATATATTTGCTTTCCTCAATGCGGCGGCGGTTCAGATAGGTGATCGGAGAGATGCCATACTCTTTTTGGAAGGTATGGGCCAGATAGTATTTGTTGATGTGAGCGATTTCGGCAAGGGTATCCAGCGAGATATCTTCGCGGTAGTTGCTGTCCAGATACCGCTTGATCTCCACACACTCCCGGCTGTCGGAGCGGGGCGTTTCCTCTACCTGTAAAGAAAGCGTAGTACACCGCACCAGCCAGATGAGCAGCACTTCCAGCAGATCCTGACAGACCGTTTCGCAGCCGTCCAGACTGCGGTCTGCTTCGGCCAGCAGCATATGGAGCAGCGTCACCATCCGCTCCCGATTTTCCCGGCAGTTGAATATGGCGTAGGAAGAATCTGATTTTCCAAATAAGATCTCGATGCCAGCAACGCCCAATACAATGTATTCCAGCGGTGAAGCATTCAGGCTCAACTCGGTATGCTCTACCTGCGGATTGACGATAATCATATCATCCGGTTTGACCGGATAAAGCTGACCGCTTAAATAAAACTGACCTTCTCCGCTCAGACAGTAGAACAGCTCTGTGCAGGAATGGGTGTGGGCAGTGCTGTTCCAATCGCCGCCAAATTTGCTTTTGCTGATGTACAGCAGCCGGAAGGATTCCCGTGGAGCGGGAGCATGGCGGATATCAAATCGCTCGGTACTCATAAATGGCTCCTTTTGAGGCGAAGAACAAAAAACATAAAAATAAAAGCAAGATACTAAAAATACGAGCCTAAAAACGATGCGTTGCTTCGTACGTTTTTTCTTATTATAGAGGCAATGAAGAAAAAATGCAAGCCCTGATTTTTGGATAGGATCAATACTTTTGCCTTTGATAGCGTGCAAAAATATGTCAAATCGGTTACAGATGGGGAAATGTTCCAAAACAATCCGACCAATTTTAGTGCTTTTGCCGAAAGAATTTTTCAAAAAGCAATATTCCTAAAAAATGAAACAACAAAGACCTTGCTGCAAACCGTAAAAACCTCTATATTGGAACCAGAAAAAACCACAGCCCTCTCGGACAAAGCCTGTTTGCCCCGGCTGTGTTTTGAACGGAATTTTATGATGGAGGATACACTATGAAACGCATTTCTCGTCGCAATTTTCTGAAAGCGGCTGGCGTGGGTGCCGCTGCACTGGGTCTGGCCGCCTGCGGCGGTTCTTCCAGCTCTACCGCTTCCAGCACGGCTTCTTCCGCCGCTGCATCGTCCGCTGCTCCCGCTGAGGACGTGACCATCAAGGTCGCCGCCATTGAGACCGCTTACGGTTCCGAGATGTGGCAGAAAGTCACCGATGCCTTTACCGCCCAGACCGGCATCAAGGTGGAGCTGACCACCGACAAGAATCTGGAAGATGTCATCGGCCCCTCCATGCAGGGCGGTGATTATCCTGACGTCATCCATCTGGCCACCGGCCGTGAAGCTGCTCTGACCGAGCAGTTTATCAAGGGCAACCTGATCGCCGACATCACCGATGTGCTGAGCATGACCGTGCCCGGCGAGAGCAAGAAGGTGAGCGAGAAGATCGCCGGCGGCTTCACCGACACCTCTCTGACCAATCCCTACGGCGATGGTAAGACCTATCTGGCACCCATGTTCTACAGCCCCTGCGGTCTGTTCTACAACGCCGGTTTCCTGAAGGAAAAGGGCTGGGATGTGCCCAAGACCTGGGACGAGATGTGGGCACTGGGCGACAAGGCTGCCGCTGAGGGCACCTACCTGTTCACGTACCCCACCACCGGCTACTTCGATGCCTTCTTCTATGCACTGATGTACGCTGCGGGCGGCCCGGAGTTCTTCAACAAGGCTACCCGCTACGAAGAAGGCATCTGGGACACCGCCGAGGCACAGACCTGTTTTGATATCGTGACTAAGCTGGCCTCCTACACCAATCCCATCACTCCGGCACAGGCCAACGATCAGGACTTTACCCAGAATCAGCAGCTGGTGCTGGACAACAAGGCTCTGTTCATGCCCAACGGCACCTGGATCGTGGGCGAGATGGCCGAGGCTCCCCGTGCAGACGGCTTTGAGTGGGGCATGACCGCCCTGCCCGCTGTCAAGGCCGGCGGCGACCAGTACAGCTACACCTGGTTCGAGCAGGCATGGATCCCGGCGGGTGCAGAACATCTGGATGCAGCCAAGCAGTTTGTAGCCTATCTGTACAGCGATGAAGCCTGCAAGCTGTTTGCCGAGAGCGGTGCTATCCAGCCTGTGCTGGGCATTGCCGATGATCTGGACGGCGACAACAAGATGTTCTACTCCATCTATGATAACGGCGCAAAGGCAGCTATGGGCAACTTCGCTTCCTTTACCGCGATCCCCGGCGTGGAAGTCCGCACCGTGTTCTTCGATCCCGTCAACTCGCTGGTCTCCGGCAACATGACCGAGCAGCAGTGGATCGACGGCATCAAGTCCGCCAGCGACCAGATGCGCGCTAACATCATCGAGTAATTAAGCCCTGCCCAGCGGGGGCGGTTTTGGCCGCCTCCGCTTTTTGTGGTTTTGGGATTCCAATAGAAAGGAGCGGTTTGTCTATGAAATCTGACAAGAGCCGCAAACGGTTCGTGTTCCTCTGCGTGGCACCGGCCACCATCCTGTTTTTCCTCTTTATGATCCTGCCCACCCTCAACGTGTTCCGCATGAGTTTGTATGAGCGGGGTGCCTATTCTCCCAACGAAACCTTTGTGGGGCTTAAAAACTTCCAGCATCTGCTGCGGGACGCCCAGTTCATCCGCTCCATGCAGAATATGATCCTGCTGGTGGTGGTGGTCACCATCGTTACCTTTGCCTTTGCGCTGGTGTTTGCGGCCATCCTCACCCGGGAGAAGATCAAAGGGCAGAACTTTTTCCGCGTCATCTTCTATATTCCCAACATCCTGTCCGTGGTCGTCATCTCCGGCATCTTCTCGGCCATCTATAAACCGGAAAACGGTATGCTGAACAGTATCATCGGCCTGTTCCGGGATATGACCGACCCTATCCTCTGGAAAGGCGAAAAACTGGTCATCCCCTCCATCATCATTGCCATGGTGTGGCAGGCCATCGGCTACTACATGGTCATGTACATGGCCTCCATGTCTGCCGTGCCCATCAGCCTGTACGAGAGCGCCAACTTGGACGGTGCTGGCCGCCTGACCCAGTTCTTCCGGATCACCATCCCGCTCATCTGGACGAATATCCGCACCACTTTGACCTTCTTCATCATCTCCACCATCAACATGGCGTTCCTGTTCGTCAAGGCCATGACCAGCGGCGGGCCGAACGGTGCTTCGGACGTTGCGCTGAACTATATGTACAGCCAGAAAGACGCAGGCCTGTATGGTTACAGCATGGCCATCGGTGTCGTCATTTTCCTGTTCTCGTTTGCGCTGTCTGCCTGTGTCAACAAGGCCACCAGCCGTGACCCGCTGGAATTTTAAGGAGGGAAGAAAATGCAGAAAACCGAAGAAAAATCTTCCCGCTCGGCGGAAGGTCTCTATAAGTTCTTTATCTATTTTGTGCTGATCCTGCTGGCCGTGACCATCATCGTGCCGGTGGCATGGGTGTTCATGGCATCCATCAAGCAGAACTCCGAGTTCTACGGCAACCCGTGGGCGCTGCCTGCCGGGTTCTACTGGCAGAACTTTGTCAACGCATGGAACGGGGCTAAGATGGGCGAATATATGCTCAACTCAGTTGTAGTTACCGCACTGGCACTGGTGCTGCTTCTGCTCATTGCGCTGCCTGCTGCTTACTGCCTGTCTCGCTTCCGGTTCAAGGGGTGCAAGGTGCTGAACACGCTGTTCATGGCAGGTCTGTTCATCAACGTCAACTACATCGTGGTGCCCATCTTCCTGATGCTGCGGGACGGCGATGTCTGGCTGAAGAGCCACTTTGGCAGCGGCTTTTTGCTGAACAACCTGTTCATTCTGGCCGTGGTCTATGCGGCAACGGCTCTGCCGTTTACCATCTATCTGCTGTCGGGCTATTTCGCCACTCTGCCGCACGACTTTGAGGAGGCCGCCTACATCGACGGTGCCGGTTATTTCTCTGCCATGGTTCGCATTATTTTCCCCATGGCGAAGCCGTCCATCATCACTATTATTCTGTTCAACTTCCTGTCCTTCTGGAACGAGTACATCATTTCCATGACCCTCATGAGTTCTACCAGTGCACCCCGCACCCTGCCGGTCGGCCTGCTGAACCTGATGCAGGCGCAGCAGAGTGCGGCGCAGTACGGCACCATGTATGCCGGTCTGGTGCTGGTGATGCTGCCAACCCTGATTTTGTATATCTGTGTGCAGCGGCAGCTGACGCAGGGCATGACCGTGGGCGGTCTGAAAGGGTAAGGTGACAGACGATGAAAGCATATTGGAAAAACCATCCCGCCCTGCGCATGGTACTGATGCTGGTGCTGTTCGTGCTGGCACTGGTGCTGGTGGTGTCCGGCTGGAAAATGACCGGACAGCTGGCAGGGCTTGGCATCATGCTTGTGGGCGTGGTACTGTTGCTGGCTGTGCTGGCCATTTACAATGCGACCTATCAGGATTAAGGATAAGAGAGAGGTAAACTATGGATGAAACAAGAAAGTCCGGGCGCGTGACCATTCCCACAGACCTGGACGTTGTGCCCGAAACGCTGGAGATCTTAAAAAAGTGGGGTGCTGATGCCATCCGCGACTGCGACGGCACTGACTTCCCGCAGCAGCTCAAGGATGCGGACGCCAAGATCTACTCCACTTACTATACCACCCGCAAGGACAACGCATGGGCAAAGGCAAACCCGGACGAGGTACAGCAGTGCTACATCATGACCGGCTTTTACACCGCCCCCGGCGACACCGTGACCATCCCGCTGATGAAGGGCATCAGCCCGGAGCTGATGCAGGTGAACACCAACGACGACATCGCCCGCTGGTGGGAGGTCATGGATCGAACCACCGGTCAGCCCGTGCCGCCGGAGCAGTGGAGCTACGCCGACGGCAGTGTGACCGTACAGGCCGTACCGTTCCATGAGTATACCGTCAGTTTTCTGGCTTACCTCATCTGGGACCCGGTGCATATGTACAACGCTACCACCAACGGCTGGACGAATTTTGAGCACCAGATCACCTTTGACGTGCGTCAGCCCAAGACCCACAAGTATTCCATGGAGCGCCTGCGCAAGTTCATTGCAGAGCACCCCTATGTTAACGTCATCCGCTACACCACCTTCTTCCACCAGTTCACCCTGATCTTCGACGAACTGAAGCGGGAGAAGTTCGTGGACTGGTATGGATACTCTGCTTCGGTCAGCCCTTATATCCTCAACCAGTTTGAGCAGGAAGTGGGCTACAAGTTCCGCCCGGAGTACATCATCGATCAGGGCTACTATAACAACCAGTACCGGGTGCCCAGCAAGGAATTCCGGGATTTTCAGGCCTTCCAGCGCCGCGAGGTGGCAAAGCTTGCCAAGGAGATGGTGGACATCACCCACGCGTGCGGGTGCGAAGCCATGATGTTCCTCGGCGATCACTGGATCGGCACCGAACCTTTCATGCCGGAGTTCAAGACCATCGGACTGGATGCCGTAGTGGGCAGCGTGGGCAACGGCTCCACCCTGCGCCTGATCTCTGACATTGAGGGCGTGAAGTACACCGAGGGCCGTTTCCTGCCGTACTTCTTCCCCGACACCTTCCACGAGGGCGGCGACCCGGTGCGGGAAGCCAAGGAGAACTGGGTTACAGCCCGCCGCGCCATCCTGCGCAAGCCCATCGACCGCATCGGCTATGGCGGCTATCTGAAACTGGCCTTGCAGTTCCCGGAGTTCGTGGACTACGTGGAGAGCGTCTGCAACGAGTTCCGCGAACTGTACGAGAACATCAAGGGCACCACACCCTACTGTGTCAAGCGAGTGGCCGTGCTGAACTGTTGGGGTAAAATGCGGGCTTGGGGCTGTCACATGGTGCATCACGCCCTCTATTACAAGCAGAACTATAGCTATGCCGGTGTCATTGAGATGCTGTCCGGTGCGCCCTTTGATGTGAAGTTTATCAGCTTTGAGGATATCAAGAACGACCCGCATCTGCTGGATTCGTTGGATGTCATTATCAATGTCGGCGATGCCGACACCGCACACACCGGCGGCATCTGGTGGGAAGACCCGGAGATCTCCTCCGCTATCCGCAAGTTCGTCTGGAACGGAGGCGGCTTTATCGGCGTGGGTGAGCCTTCCGGTCACCCGTATCAGGGCCACATTCTCCAGCTTGCCACTGTGTTGGGCGTGGAGGAAGAAAACGGCTTCACCCTGAACTACGACAAATACAACTGGGAGAAGCACCCCGACCACTTTATCTTGCAGGACGCCGACCAACCCGTGGACTTTGGCGAGGGCAAAAAGAACATCTACGCCCTTGAGGGCACCGAGGTGCTGGTGCAGCGGAACAAGGAAGTACAGATGGCCGCCCACGACTTCGGCAAGGGGCGCGCCGTGTACATCAGCGGCGTGCCGTACAGCTTTGCCAACAGCCGTACCCTGTACCGTGCTATCCTGTGGAGCGCCCACAGTGAGGAAGAGCTGCATACATGGTTCAGCTCCAATTATAATGTAGAAGTTCACGCCTACGTCAAGAACGACAAGTATTGTGTGGTGAACAACACGTACGAGCCGCAGGATACCACTGTTTACACCACCGGCGGCAGCAGCTTTGCTCTGCATCTGGATGCCAACGAGATCAAGTGGTATGAGATCTAAGTTCTCCTTTTCATAAACGAACACAACGGGCAGCTCTGTTACCAGAGCCGCCCGTTGTGTTTGCTGTATCTGCCGATAACTCAACCTGTGTCAATCGAACGCTGCAATGGAGATGGCTGGAAACGCAGAAATTCAGTAATGCGAGCGTAATAGACCTGCAGAAAAAAGAAACTGCCCGTGCGAGTATGCGTAAGATGGTGAAACACTTACTGAAAAATTTAAGTATCCACCGGTGGAATATGATACGGCAATCAGCACGGTCATTAGCCAGTGTGAGATGTGAACTGACAACATGGTAGTATGAATTGTATGAAATGTCGTTGATACTTTTCTTATATAAAGTCATCATTTGTGTATTTTCTTTGCTTTTTTCGGGAGCGTTCTTGTCAGGATCAGGGTATAGGCAACCGTAATTGCAATCAGGGCACCGAGATGCAGTAAGCGCATTTCCATAGTCAGACCAGCATCGCTGGCAAATGTACCAAGGGTGTTGATGGCGGAATGGACGAGGATGCAGGGAAGCAGACTGCCGCCGCGATAAAAAATCGTGACCAGCAGAAAGCCCACCGCAATCGCAAAGACAATCTGGCACAGGTTGTTGACCAGTTCCATACCGCTGCCGTTGAACAGGTTGATAATATGTCCGATGCCAAAAGTTACGCTTGATATGACAATGGCAGACTTGACATTATCCTTTGCAATCGCTGCAAACAGTAAGCCCCGGAAGATCACTTCCTCCAAGAAACCAACGCATAGCATACACACAATACGGCAAATGGTTTCTGGCAGTGAATAATTGAGCGCAATGCCGTTCCAAAGGTTCCCGGATGCCAAGAGAAGCAGCGGCACATAGTAGAGAAATCGGCAAGCGGGAACGGGCGATTTGCAAAGCCCGTATCGCTTTTGCAAATGGTTTTTTCGGATAAAGGCAATAAGAATGACCGCCTGCAAGATGCAAAAAGCCGCACTTGCCGAGTATTCGATTCCGATCCTTTTGTTGAGCGGATTTGCCAGAGATTGCAGGACGCAGTAAACCACGATCCACAGGAGCGCAAAGGTCAGCTCGTTTTTCTCGTAGAGTTTTTTCAATTTCTTTCCTCTTTTCGCTGAACTTGGATGATTCCCTTTGCGCGATGCGCCTCCACGAAAATGGGGTATGTACCGCTTTCGGGAATATTTACCGTAAACTCCGTCACGCCTTTTCCGTTGCCTTGATACAAAGAGCTTCCATCCGGCGCTTGAATTCCCGTGCACATGGAACCTCTTACCGCTTCAAAATGGACCGCAAGCACTTCGCCCTCCTGCAGTTCCATCTGGTAGTTGTCTGTTCCTGTCATGCTTTCAACATTCAGACCGTAAGAATCCGAGCCTGCTATGTGGCTGTCCGCAAGGCTTTTGGTGCCGCAAGCCATCAGCACCAGCCCGGTTCCCAGAACCATAAGCAGGAGAAGCGAAGCCGTCCTTATTTTCTGTTTCATTGCAGGGTCTCCTATTCTTTATCCAGTGATCCAGAAATTGCATCTGCTCCTTCGTATGAAACCAGTGCTGATCAAGCACAGCGCTTCCATCGGATGCCACGCCGTTTCGGATGTGGACTGCCAGTCCTTTTGGGGTTATAATCGTTTGATCGTATTTCATTTTTTCCTCTTAAAAGAAACAGGTAATGTATCGGCTATTTATTCTGTCAGCACTGCGTAACCTCATGAAGTTCCACAACAGCGCAGCCCTTGCTTTCATAATATGCAAGCATTTCGGGCAGTTTCTTTTTATCGTAGCTGGTGATGCAGTCCGACAGGACATGAACGGTATAACCTTTTTTGGCCATGTTATAGCAGGTAGACTTGATGCAGGCTGCTGCGTCAGCGCCGGCAATATAAAAATCGGTAATGCCGTGTTCCTGAAGGAAGGCGGTGAAAGCCTCGCTGGTCAGTGCATTACTTTTCGTCTTTGCAAAGATATGTTCGGATACGACATTCATCTCCGGCACAAGCTCTGCGCCACGGGTTCCGGGCTTGAAAGTCCTTGTTCCCGCAGACAAATTGTTGTGCTGAATGTAAATGACCCACAGGTTCTTTTTAACTGCCCAGTCAATAGCCGTGTTGACTTTTTCGATGATTTCCTTGTAGTTTTTTGTGATGTCGTTTTGAAGGTCGATCACGACCAGTGCGCTATGTTGCATGATAATATTCCTCCCAATTTGTTCAATCCGCTGCGCCTGCCAATTTCAAAAATTTCTTGTCCGATTGGATGCTCTGGGTCACAAACTTCCCATCCCGGAACAATGCGTATGTTGTGACCGGTGCAGGCACATTCTGAGCCGTCTCTTTCTCGGTGATGTGGATGGCTTTGAATGGGATTTCATGTTCCTTTGCAATCTCCTGCACCTTTGGCACCCAATAATAGGTGTAGGGGCACTGGTCGGTATAGTAGAGGACAAAACCATTTTCCTCCACCCTGGGGTGCTTGGCGCAGGCCTTGAATTTTGGCGGCTGGGCACTCTCTGCAAGGGGCAGGCACATGAGGTTGATCCCGCAATCGGAGATGTCCGAAACCTTAAAGCCCTTATGGGTCAAAAACTTGGGGTCAGCGAGAAACTCCCGTTTGCGCCCCTCGGCACACAGAATGCAAACGCCGTTTTTGCCCTGCGCCTTGGCATCCCGAAGGCATTCTTCCAGCAGCTCGCTGGAATAGCCGTGCCCCTTCAAGGAGCCGGAGACCCACAGACAGTTGATATAAAGCCAGCCTGACGCATCAATGGGCACCCATGCGTTTTCTGCCGGGATGTACTCGATAAAGCATTTGCCCCGCTCGGCGCTGCGGTAAAAAACAAGCCCCTCCTCAAATCGCTGCTTAAGCCATTCCTTCTTGGCAAGGCTCTGTTTGCCGGACATGGCACAACAGATGTGTTCCTTGCCGATGTTTTCTTTTGTGATTCGGATATACTCCATCGAAGCGTCCTCCTATATCCTTATGCCTTTTCCGGCACAGTTTCTTCCATTTTTCCATCTTTGAAGCGGATCACGCAAGTATACCTGCATTTGGGGCAGAACAGCGGAAAATCTTCCAGTACTGTATGCTCCCGGATCATGGTGCGTGTTTTGCTGCCGCACTTTGGGCAGCGAATCCAATCCGTTTTATCCATTGTTCGACCCTTCTTTCTGGATCTCCTCCCGCTTGCGCTTCCGAATCTGCTCGTTCAACGCTGCTGCCATGTAAAAGCTCTGTCCGAAGTCGATGAGATGCCACATTACCTTTGCCGCCAGAATAAACGTGCCGTAGATCAGCCCATCCAGCGTGTTGTACCAAAAACCCCAGTTATGGGCAAGAGGGAGCAGCACTGCTTCCAACAAAATTGCGTGCAGGAGGGTGCGAATCCACCATGCACGATTGCTCAATTCTTCGCCGGAAGTATAGATGAGAAGGGTCAGCATACTGACCAGCGTCAGCAGGATGCAGCGTCCAAAAAACGTGACAACAGGAAGTTCGCTGGTGGGGTTGAACAGCAGACACATGAAAAAGGTGCTGAGCATGATAAGTCCATACACAAAAACAAACCGATGCAGCCAGAATTCGATCTTTTTCATACGCTCCTCCTTATCGTCCCAGCAGCCGTTTGAGCGTGCTGACATACTGCCGGGATATGATCACTTTTTCGCCATTGTCCAGAACCGCCTCAAAACGACCGGAAAGAGAGGGCAGGACATAATCTATTTTCCCGGCGTTCAGGATCATGGACTTGCTGCACCGGAACAGCATGGTGCCCACACACAAAGCTTCAAATTCGTAGAGCTTTTGCTTGCTGGAAAACACCTCTTTCTGGCAGTAGAAAAAAGCGCTTCCGTCCACCACTTCAAAATAATAGATGTCGGCAAGTTTCAGCCGACACAGTTTCCCGTTTGCCATACCGTTGACGGTGATCTGTCCGGCAGCAATGCTTTGGATCTCCTCCACCCAAGGCTCTTTGGGGTCGTGGCACCGCAGCAAAACTTCTTCCGCTCGCTCTGGAGAGATCTGTTCCACCGTTACCTTCATGTCCTCACTCCTTTCCCTGTAAAGAATATAGCACAGAACGCCCGATTGTTCCATGATGGGTGCGGTAAGTTGTAAAAATCAGGGGGTAAGTTGCAAAAAGCCGCTGTGTCGCAGAGCGCTTCTCCGACACAGCGGCCTTTTCGTTTTTGGCTGCGGCTTATCGCATCCGTCCATCGCCGCCCATCAAGGCGGTCATTTCTTCAATATAGTCCAGCGGGAACGGCGGAGCGCACAACGGCTTCATGGCAATGCTCATGAGCTTCATGGGGTTGTCGTCTGTCGCCACCCGGTTGGAGCTGAGCTTTCCGCAGCGTTTGCAGCGGTGGATGATGGCCCATTCGCCGCCCTTGCGCACCCAGACGGCCACCGGCTCCATGATGCCGCCGCAGTCGGAGGCACGGTCGCCGGGTTCTTCGTCCACATGGAGGCTGGACAGGCAGTTGGGGCAATGGTTGCGGTGGTCGCTCCCGGCATTTTGCGGGGTGCAGACCCGCCCGCAGACTTTGCAGGTAAAGGTATCGTTGCAGGCGTGGGTCTTATAGTAACCTTTTTCAAAGGTCTTACGTTTGTTTTCACGATTCATGGTAATATCCTCCTGAAGATCTGTGTCCGTTCGTCTTCGGGAGGCGTGGCTTGTGGTATTTGCCAGACCTCCCGGTCAGCCCACAAGTCCCAGTACAAATTTGTTGTGTTTCAAAAAGCTCTCCTTTGAAATCATAGTTCGTCATGCGTTCTGGAAAAAAAGTTATATTTTTCGCACATTTGCCATTGACATGCTCTGCGCCATGTGATATATTTATCACACAAGATGTGCGAAATTTCTCACCTCATTTCAATGTATGGTATATCTTCATTCACAAGAAAGGAACTTTCCTATGAAAAAAGTCACGTTGAAAGAACTGGTCGCCGGCAAGATCATCTTTGCCGTTCTGGTCGCGCTCTACTACTGGATGTGGGCACGGAACGACTGGAAGGATTTTTATCCCACCATCCAGACCATTGTAGGTGGCTTCACGTTCTGGTATTTTGTGTTCCGCGCTATCCGGGTGCGGAAATATAAGCAGGAAGCTGCCGACGAAATGGCCGAAGCCAATCTCCACCGGTGCGACAGCATCTGCTTGAAGGTCTGCATGGCCGCCCTGATTGGGATTGGCTTTGCCTGTGCCATCGGTCGGCTCGTGCTTACCACCGAGGTCATCGGCTACTGCCTGATGGGAACGCTGATCCTGATCGAAGTCGTGCGCACGGTTGCATTCTGGTTGATGGATGAGAAAGGACTCTGAGCATGGCACTGGTCACAAAACTGAAAGAATACCGGGAGCGGGACGATCTCAAGCAGGTGGAGCTGGCCGAGCTGGTCGGGGTGCGCCGGGAAACCATTGTCAACCTTGAAAAAGGGAAGTACAACCCATCCCTGAAGCTGGCAATGGACATTGCAAAGGTCTTTCACACCACGGTGGAAGAATTGTTTGCGTATACAGAGGATTAAAAAGACGCGGTGCAGATTATGGCAGGGCCGTAACCGGCACTGCGTCTTTGCTCCGCAAATAGGACACAAGATCCATTTTTCATCTGCTGTATTCATTTTTCACCTCCCTCGATGTTAAAGGTACGGAAGAACAGCTTTACATGGGCATCCAGCTTTGCAAGGCTTTCGGATTCTCGTTCCGGCTGACGGTCGCAGACGCTCAGCAGGACGATGATAGGGGAAACATACATCCATGCCAGTGTATCCGGGTCCTCATTCCGAATTTCGCCGTTTGCAACCAGCGCACGGAAGATGCCTGCATGGTAGGAGATCATCCAATCTACATAGCGTTTGGAAAGCAGTTCGGCAAATTTGGGAGAACGGAATTGCTCCAACGTCATCATCCGGCGAAATTGGCTGATGGTTTTATCGTGCAGCGAATAAAGGAAGATCTGCCGGACTTTTTCAACCAGCAGCTCCTCCGAGATGTGGGAGAAAACCGGGATATCCTTTTGGGAATCCTGTACATGGACCGAGATCTCAGCGGTGTCTTTCTGGTAGTGCGCCGAAGTTGTTTCCAAAATTGCATCAAAAATCGCCTGCTTGCCGGGGAAGTGGTTGTACAGCGAGGGTGCCTTGATGCCGACCGCTTTTGCAATTTCACCCACACTGACGGCATCGTACCCTTTGGTCGAAAACAGTTCCAGAGACTTTTCCAGAATGCGCTGTTTGGTATCTTCCATTTTCCTTCGCCCTTTACTAACTAATATTTGTTAGTTCTACTATAATCAAAAAAGTTCCCATCGTCGAGATTTTTTTAAGACAATGGAAACAAAATCTTTACTGCAGACCAACAGCGTCCATAATTACTTCAATGCTTTCCACAGGTTGATTTCCCCAGTCGTGCTCAGCTTAACCGTGATAGTCTCCCGTAGCAGAATCTACGCAAACCTGCTAACGAGTGTCAATGGTCTGAACAAAAAATCAGCACTTCCTGCGACGGTGTACTGCCTGTTTTTCCCTGTATCCTGCGTGAATCGCCCTGTTTTGTGCGCGAATCACTGGCCACAGAATGCGGAAGCTGTGCTATAATATAAGTATCAGGACGTGGAAGGAACAGGGGGTGCAGCAATGAAGCTGCGGACAGCGATCGTGGAAGATCAGAAACCGGATGCCGAGCGGCTGGAACAGCTGCTGAAAAAGGCATTTGGCGAGGAAGAGACCCTTTGCAGGCGGTTTGTGTGCGGAGACGATTTTTTGAAGGAATTTCCGGGCGAGGGATATCAGGTGGTGTTTCTGGATATCTGCATGGAAGGCACAAACGGCATCGAGACGGCGCGGCAGCTGCGCGCCGCAGATCCGGAGCTGCTCATCGTGTTTGTGACATCCTCGCCGGAGTATGTGTGGGATGCCTTTCCGGTGCATCCGTTCGACTACCTGCTCAAACCGTATAAAGAAGAAAAGTTTGACCATCTGGCAGGGGAGCTGCGGCGGGTGCTGGGGCGGCAGCAGCCGGAGCTGGAGGTGCGCATTGCCCGCCAGACCGTACATCTGCCGCTGAAAAAGATCTACTATGCCATGGCCCAGAACCATTTTGTAAAGGTCGTTACCGATGACGGCGAGTGCCGCGCTGCGGCAAACTTTGCACAGGTGCAGGAACAGCTGATGACCCAGCCGGACTTTCTGGTGTGCAACCGAGGGGTCATCATCAACATGTCCAAGGTGCTGCGGTTCGACGGTGAATGCATTGAAATGCTGGATGGAGCCCGCCTGCCAGTGCGGCAGAAGGATAAAAAAAGCCTGCTGGCACAGTTTACGCAGTATCAGTTCCGCAATATGCAGCGGCAGATGTGAGCCCGGAGAGGAGGAACGTTTGTGAATTTTGCATTGTTTGGACGTTTTTTTCTGGAATTTGCAATGATGTATCCGGCAGAATACCTCTGCCTTGCCTCGCTGCAGGAGCATTTGCGTGCGCCGCGTAAAACCTATGCCATCGGTGCATCGGTGATCACACTGATGAGTCTGGCTGGCGCAGCGGTGTGCAGCATGCTGGATATTGAAACGAACTTCCTGCTCATCCCGCTGCTCATCATCAGCTTCTGGCTGCTGCGCTGGCGCACCGACCGGGAAGTATCGATCAGTCAGACCATGTTTCTGTTCTCGGTGTCGGCAGTGATGATGTCTGTGTGCACCCTGCTTGCCATCGTGCTGAACGCAGAAGCCGAGCTGGACAATGCACTGCCGGTGTTTCTGCCCAGCACCTCGGTCATCTGCCTGACCCTCTCGGTGATACTCAGCACCATCTTCCGCTTTACAGCAGTGCGCTGGAGCCGGTGGCTGCTGCAGGAGTACCACGGCGAAGCCTTCTGGGAGTCGGCATGGCCGCTGCCGGCGCTGTACGCGGCGTTTCTGGTGTTCTGCATGCCGAAGGAAATCGGTATCGTCCTGATGAACCGCATCCGCATCATTGCAGTGCTGGCGGTGAGCATCTCACTGCTGGGCATCTTTCTGCTGCTGTACGAGATGTACCACGTGGCAAAGGAATACACTCGCAGTTCTCAGCTGGATCGTGAAAACCAGCTACTGGCTGTGGAGTCCCGCCGTTATATGGAGCTGCGCAGCTATCTGGAACAGACCCGCCACCTGCGGCACGATTTCCGCCAGCATCTGCATGTGATCTCCGGCCTGACCGAGGCCGGACGGCTGGACGAACTGAAAAGCTACCTGAACCAGTACGAGAGCGAGCTCAGCGATGCCCGGCCCACCCTGTGTGCCAACGCTGCGGTGGATGCGCTTGCCGGCCACTACGACTATGAGGCCCGGAGACAGGGCATACCGGTGGAATGGAAACTGGAACTGCCCAGATTCCTGCCCCTGCCGGAAGCCGACCTGTGCACCATTCTTGGCAATCTGCTGGAAAATGCGCTCCATGCCAGCCAGAAGCTGCCGCCGGAAGAACGGCAGGTCAAGGTGCTGGCCCGGATGCTCAGTCCGGCCATGATGGGCCTGATGGTGGAGAACCGCTACGATGGCGTGCTGAAAAAGCAGGGCCGCGTTCTGCACTCTACCAAACATGACGGACAGGGCATCGGCCTTGTTTCCGTCGAAACTGCCGTGCACAGATATAACGGCAATCTGACGGTGGAAACGGGCGGCAACGTTTTCCGGGCCAATGTGCTGCTGAACCTGTAGAATATTCCTGCCCTCAGGCACCGGCTTTTTTGCACAAGCCGGTGCTTTTTGGTTGCACTTTCCCCGGGAAATCGGTATACTTAAACGAAAGACTGGGTACAGCAGGGCAGGAGGGGAGCGTATGGCACCGAACAAAACCACGCGGAGCGGGATCTCCCTGCGCCGCAGGGTCACGGCATGGCTTGTCGCGATTTTGCTGGTAACAATGCTTTCCAACGGCATCGCCACGGTGGTGGGTCAGTGGGCCGTGCGCGCCTTTGACGCGCTGCTGGCCGACAACGCCGCCTGTTACACGGTGCAGGATGCCATCAAGGACGAAACACAGGCTTTTGCACGCTATGTGCGGCAGCCCACCTCGGAAAGTGAGCAGGCCTACACCGCCGCCTGCGCTGCGGCCGAACAGAGCCTTGCGGCCCTGCCCTTCGATTATGCCCGCATCGGTGCGGAACGCTATGCCCGCACATGGAACCTTTTGCAGGGCTACGAGGGCTACCGGCAGGAGCGGGATGCCTTTTTACGGCTTTCGCCCTCAGCGGATACCTACATTGAACGGATGTACCATGTGATGGCCCTGCAGGATTATCTTGCCGAGTATGCACTGCGGCTGACGCAGGCCACACTGGAACAGGAAAATACCCTTTACAGCAGCACGGCAGCCCACATCCGGCATCTGCCGTGGTTGTATCTGGGGCTGTTCCTGACGGCGGCAGCACTGATGGTGCTGCTGGTGCGGGGACTGAGCCGCGCGGTGGTGCGCCCGCTGCTGGAGCTGGCGCAGGCTTCCCGCAGCATTGCCGAGGGGGATCTTTCCGGTCCGGATCTGCCGATAAAAAGCAGCGACGAGGTGGGGCGGCTGACAGGCACCTTCAACCAGATGAAGCACGCCATGGCCCAGCAGCTGAGCACCCAGCAGGCCCTGCACCGGGAAGAAGTGCGGAACCTTGCATTGGAAAAAGATCTGGAACACACCCGGTTGGAAGTGCTCAAGAGTCAGGTGAACCCGCATTTCCTGTTCAATACCCTGAACATGATCTCCTGCATGGCCCGGCTGGAGGACGCTTCCACCACCGACCAGATGATCGTGCATCTGGGCAGCCTGTTCCGGCACAATCTGCGCACCAAGCGTCAGCAGATCACACTGGAAGAGGAACTGGACGGGCTGGAAGATTATATCTATCTGCAGCAGATGCGGTTCGATGGACGCATTACGGTGGAAAAGAGCATCCGGGTGCAGCCTGCGGCGGTGCTGGTGCCGTCTTTTATACTGCAGCCGGTGGTGGAAAATGCATACTCTCACGGGCTCAAGTCCTGCGAGGAAGGCGGGCGCATCCTGCTGCGGGCATGGATGCAGGGCAGCGTGCTGGTGCTCACGGTCGCGGACAACGGCAGGGGAATGACGGCAGAGGAACTGGATACCCTGCAGGCCCGGATCGCCCAGAGTGAGCAGACCGGCCGCAGCATTGGCCTTGGCAATATTTCCCGCCGCATCGGGATGCTGTATCCGGGCGGCAAAATGCAGGTATACAGCCGCGCAGGCCGCGGCACAGTGGTGCGGTTTGAGATCCCACAGACGCAGTGGACGGAAGAAAGGGAGGGAGAACCTTCGTGAAGTGCAAATTGCTGGTGGCAGAGGATGAATTGATCGAGCGCAAGGTGCTGTGCAAGACGCTGCAGAAATATCTGGGGGATCTGATCAGCCTGTACGAGGCGAAAAACGGCAGGGAAGCCATGGAGCTCTTTGCTCGCGAAGCACCGCAGGTGGCGGTTCTGGACATTGAAATGCCCGGCTTCACCGGGCTGGAAGTGGCCCGCAAGATCCGCGAGACAGACAAAAATTGTGCGATCCTGTTCCTGACCGGATTTGACAAGTTTGACTACGCGCGGCAGGCGATCTCCGTGCGGGCCATGGAGTATCTGCTCAAGCCCTACAACGAGCAGGAACTGGTGTTTGCGGTGGAGGAAGCCATCCGGCAGGTGTCGGTGCAGCTGCCTGCCCGCCCGCTGCAAGCCCCTGTGCCGGAGGAGCCTGTCCGCCCAGAGGAAGACGGGGACATGCGCACCGCCATCATCCGGGCCGAGATCGGCAGCTTTATCGATGCCCACTATCGGGAAGACATCTCCATGCAGGATGCCGCAGCTGCCCTGCGTTACTCGGATGCTTACTTCTGCAAGCTGTTCAAACAGTGCTTCAAGGTGAACTTTTCGGCCTACCTGAATGAATACCGGGTGAACAGGGCCCGCCAGCTGATGCTGGACCCGCGCCTGAACATGAAGGACATCGGTGCTGCTGTGGGCTACAGCGATGCCAACTATTTTACAAGGGTGTTCAAGCGCCTGACGGGCCAGACCCCTTCGGAGTACCGCATGGCCGCAGCGGAAAAAGCGGTACAAGGATAAATCGGATAGAAAAGAAGCACTCGTTCTTTCCTGCCTGTCAGCAGGAGAAGGACGGGTGCTTCTTTGTTTTTGCCAGTTTCTTTCGTCTGAGGGATGCAAAAATTGTACTTGGATACAACAAAGACAAAATCGTCCTGCGTTTCGCAAAATAATCCGGTTTCGCAAAAATTCACGGTTTGTTAAAATCTAATCATAGAAAAAGAGAGAAAAGAGAGGATGCAATTCATGAAGAGAAGAACGTTTCTGTCACTGATGGGCGCTGCGGCACTGACCAGCGGCATGATGTTCACCGGTTGCGGAGCAGGCTCCGACGGCGATGACCGCAAGATTGTGCGCATCGGCCATGTGCAGTCCCAGACCCACCCGGATCATCTGGGTCTGGAAGCCTTTGCCAACTACATCAACGAGAAACTGGGCGACAAGTACCGCGTGGAAGTGTACCCCAGCGAGCTGCTGGGCTCCCAGACCGAAATGGTGCAGCTGACCCAGACCGGCGCTATCGACTTTGTGGTGGCATCCACTGCCATCATGGAGACCTTCAGTGCCAAGTACCAGATCTTCAACCTGCCATATCTGTTCTCCGGCGTGGAAGCCTACCACGAGGCCATGGACGACCCCGAGGTGACCGATCCCATTTTCAAGACTACCTCCAAGGCCGGTCTGGAAACGGTGGCATGGCTGGACGCAGGCACCCGCAACTTCTACACCATCAAGACCCCCATCAACCAGCCTTCCGACCTGAAGGGACTGAAGATCCGCGTGCAGCAGTCGCCCACCAACGTGGAAATGATGCGCCTGCTGGGCGGCACTGCCACCCCTATGGGCTTCGGTGATGTGTACACTGCACTGCAGGCCGGTATTCTGGATGGTGCCGAGAACAACGAGCTGGCCCTGACGGATAACGGCCACGGTGATATCTGCAAGTATTACTCCTACGATATGCACCAGATGGTGCCGGATCTTCTGGTGGCAAACTACGCCTTCCTGAACGGGCTCAGCGCCGAGGAGCGCGCCATCTTTGAAGAGGGCTTTCAGATCGTAAAGAGCACCGAGCAGGATGCATGGGAGGATGCTGTGGCCGAGGCCAAGGACAAGGCTGAGAATGAGCAGCATGTCAACTTCATCTATCCGGACACTGCACCGTTCCAGGAGGCCATGGCCCCCCTGCACGATTCCGTGCTGGCAGCAAATCCGGAGCTGCAGCCCATTTATGATCGGATCCAGCAGCACAACGCTGCCCATACGGCGGACTGAGGAGGAGTATCATGGAAAAACTGAGAAATACCCTGAACAAGCTGCTCAGCCTGCTGGCAGGCCTGAGCATGACGGTCATGGTGGTGCTGACTGCCTATCAGGTCATCGTCCGTTACATCTTCAATTCGCCCTCCACATGGTCGGAAGAGCTGGTGGGCTATCTGTTCGGCTGGAGCACCATGCTGGGCGCTACCATCGTTTCCGGTGAGCGCGGCCACATGAACATCCCCGTGCTGGTAGACCGGTTCAACCCCACCATGCGCAAGGCATTCCACATCTTTGCCGAGGTTATCGCCTTCATCTTCTCTGCTGCCATTCTGGTCTTCGGCGGTTTTCAGGTGTCCAAGCTGGCAATGGGCCAGCAGACCTCCTCGCTGGGCGTGGCCGTGGGTGTGTTCTACTGGGTCATGCCGGTCTGCGGCGTGATCATTCTGGTGTATTCCGTGCTGAATATTATCGGCATCGCCAACGGCTCCATCTGTCTGGATGCCCCGGAGGATGCGGACTTTGCAAAGGTGGAAGCCGAGATGGCTGCCGATGCTGACAAGGAAAACAAGGAGGACTAAGCTGTGGCAATTCAAGCATTACTCGTGATCCTGGCAGTGCTGCTGGCGCTGCTGTTTCTCGGCGTGCCTATCTCGTACGCCATTGCAGTCTCTTCGCTGACTGCCATCCTTTCTTCCATCGATCTGAACGTGGCTGTGCTGACGGCTGCTCAGCGCACCTTTGTGGGTATGAGCAAGTTCAGCCTTACCGCCATTCCGTTCTTCATTCTGGCGGGCAACATCATGAATCAGGGCGGCATCGCCAAGCGTCTGGTGGATTTCGTCATGGCCATTCTGGGCAAGCTGCCCGGCGCACTGCTGGTGACCAACATCGGCACCAACGCCCTGTTTGGTGCCATTTCCGGCTCCGCCTCCGCCGCTGCCGCCGCCGTCGGCTCCATGATCCGCGACGGTGCCGAGGAGCAGGGCTACGACCCCGCCGTTACTGCCGCTACCAACGCCGCTTCTTCCTGCTCCGGCCTGCTGATCCCGCCGTCCAACGCTCTGATCACCTACTCTTTGGCGTCCGGCGGTACCTCTGTGGCTGCGCTGTTCATGGCCGGTTACATCCCCGGCATCATCTGGGCACTGTGCTGCTGTGTGGTGGGCGTGCTGCTGGCTGTCAAGCTGGGCTATAAAGGCACTCCCGGCAAGTTCGACTGGAAAAATCTCGGCGTATGCACCCTGCGCGCCCTGCCTTCTTTGTCCCTGATCATCGTGGTCATCGGCGGTATCATCGGCGGCGTGTTCTCTGCCACCGAGGGCTCTGCCATCGCGGTCGTCTACGCGCTCGTGCTGGCTTTCTGCTACCGTTCCATCAACCTGAAGAGCCTGTGGAAGATCATTGTGGACTCTGCCAAGATGTCCGGCATGGTGGTGTTTCTGGTGGGCGTTTCCAACATTCTGGGCTGGGTCATGGCCTTCCTGCAGATCCCGGATGCTGTGGCGGCTGCCCTGCTCAGCCTGACCAGCAACAAGTATGTGATCCTGCTCATCATGAACGTAATCCTGCTGGTGTCCGGCACCTTCATGGATGTGACCCCGGCCATCCTCATCTTCACTCCGCTGTTCCTGCCCATCTGCCAGAGCTTTGGCATGAGCACGGTACAGTTCGGTCTGATCCTCGTGTATAACCTGTGCATCGGCAACATCACCCCACCCGTTGGCAATGCACTGTTTGTGGGCATCAAGGTGGGCCGCACCTCGCTTGCCAAGGTCATGCCGTATATGCTTATGTACTATGTGGCCATCATCGGCGGCCTGCTTCTGGTCACTTTTATCCCGGCAGTGTCTACCGCACTGCCTCAGGCAATGGGCCTGATGTAACTGAGACATCTCCTTTTTCTTCTCCTAAAAGGCGGTACCTGCTTTGCGGCGGGCACCGCCTTTTCCTGTTGCACGACCCTATGTCGTTGCGGTATACTATCAGCAAAAGGGGAGTGAGACAAGATGCGCAGACGGACTTTTCTGGCCGGGCTGGGCCTTGCTGCGCTGCAGCTGGCAGGCTGTGCCGCGCAGCCGCAGACCGTGCCGGACTTTGTGCTGACCTATGCCGACAACCAGCCTGCCGGGTATCCCACTACGCAGGGTGCGCAGTATTTTGCAGACCTTGTGCAGCAGCAGACCGGGGGAAGGGTGGTCGTTCAGGTCAAGGTGAACGGCGAGTATGGCTCAGAGCAGCAGGTGTGGGAGCAGCTTGCCATTGGCGGCGTGGATTTTGCGCGTGTGTCACTGTCGGTGGCCGCCGATGATCTGCCCCGACTCAATGTGCTGCTGCTGCCGTACCTCTATCGGGATGCCGACCATATGTGGCGTGTGCTGGATGGCAGCATCGGGGAGGCGTTTTTGCAGGATTTTACCGCGCAGGGCATGGTGGGCCTGAGCTGGTATGACGCAGGTGCCCGTTCCTTCTATGCCCGTCAGCCGGTGCGCAGCCTGAGCGACCTGCAGGGCAGGACCATCCGCGTACAGGACTCCCAGATCGTGATCGATATGATCCGCCTGCTGGGTGCAGTGCCGGAAACTTCGGCCTACAGTGACGTCTACTCGGCCTTTGAGACCGGACAGATCGATGCTGCTGAGAACAACTGGCCAGCCTACTATTCCATGGAGCACTACAAGGTGGCGCGGTACTACATGGCCGATGAACACAGCCGCGTGCCGGAGGTGCAGCTTGCTTCCGGCCGCACATGGAATGCACTGCCGGAGGAATACCGGCAGATCCTGCAGGAATGCGCCCGGGCATCGGCACAGTATGAGCGCCAGCTCTGGGCACAGGAGGAAACAACGGCCCGCGAAGCGGCATTGGCAGGTGGGTGCCGGGAACTGCCGCTGCCCGGAGAAGAAATGCAGAACTTTCGGCAGCTGGTGCAGCCGCTGTACCAGAAATACTGTGCCGACTATCTGCCGCTGGTAGAAGAGATACAGCGGAATTGAGGCCGCTAAAGAATGATTCAAAAATACTCTCTTAATATTTCCTAAGAAATCTTTCGTGGAAAACGCGGCAGCGGGCTGGTATACTGAAAGAAATGAATGAAAACTGGGAGGAAAAGAGAATGGCAGGACAGACGATTCTGATCGTGGAGGACGACCCGGACATCCGGGACGGTGTGCGCATCCTGCTGTCAGGGGAAGGCTATCATATTCTGGAGGCGGAGAACGGCCTGCGGGCATTGGAACTGTTCAACCCGGAGGTGGATCTTGTCATTCTGGACATCATGATGCCGGGCATGAGCGGCCTGCGCGTGTGTGAGGAGCTGCGCAAGAACTCAACGGTGCCCATCCTGTTCCTCACCGCAAAATCGCAGGAATCCGATAAGCTGTTGGGCCTGACTGCGGGCGGCGACGACTATCTGGCAAAACCCTTCTCCTTTACGGAGCTCAGTGCCCGGGTCAAGGCACTGCTGCGCCGGTACTGCGTCTATCTGGGCAAGGAGCAGGCGCCGCAGAAGCCGCGCAACACCACGCTGGAAGCGCACGGCGTGCGGCTTGCGCTGGATTGCAACCGGGTATGGGTGGATGAGCGGGAGGTGGACCTGACCGAGACCGAATACAAGATCCTGCGGCTGCTGATGCAGAACCCGCAGCGCATCTATTCCATCCAGGTCATCTACGAAACGGTGTGGAACGAGCCTTATTATTATGTCTCCAACGGCACGGTGATGGTGCACATCCGCAATCTGCGCATGAAGGTGGAGGATGATCCGCAAAAACCCGCCCGTATCTGTACCGTGTGGGGCAAAGGCTACCGCTTTGCTGCCGGAGAGGAAGGCCGCTTATGAAAGAGCATCACGGCCTTGCAAAGCAGTTCATACGCATCATTGCACTGGCGGCGCTGGAAAGCGTGCTGCTGCTGACGCTATCGCAGGTGGTGCTTGCCAAGGGGCTGCGCTTCTGGTTCAGCCGCACGGAGGTACAGCAGCACGCCACCCAGAAACAGGTGCAGGAACTGCAGAGCTATGTGACCGAACATCATCTCGCCAGCACCGATGTAAAGGAATTGACAGACTGGAGCCATAAGCGGCGCTATACCCTGCTGGAACTCTACCGGGGCCAGACGATGATCTACTCTTCGTTTGCACCCAAAGACGGGATGATTTCGTTTCTGCCGCAGAACGGCACATCGGATCAGAACCCGGGTGTTCTGGTGGATAAGACCGACTTTTACGATTGGCTGCCCTGCTACACGCTCACCTTTGCAGACGGCGAGGTGAGCGCGATGCTCTATTACAACGGCTTCAATACCTATTACGGCATCGGGTGCGAAATCTTGCTTTCCCTGTGCATCTTATGGTGGTTTCCGAGCCTTTTCCTGCTGCACTGCCGCAGGATCGTGCGCTACGTCGTGCAGCTCAGCGAGGAGATCCAGGCCATGGAGGGCGGCGATCTGGATCACCCCATTACCATCCGCGGCAGCGATGAGATCACCACGCTGGCGTCCTGTCTGGACTCCATGCGGGTGACTTTGCGCCAGCAGCAGGAAGAGGAGGCACAGGCATCGGCCAAGGTGAAGAACCTCATCACCGAAATGTCTCACGACCTGCGCACGCCGCTGACCACCCTGCTGCTGTATACCGAGATCCTGCGCTGCCGCAAGTACGAAACGTCGGAACAGGCCGACAATTACCTGAACAAGATCGACGCGAAGGCCCGGCAGATCAAGCAGCTTTCGGATAATCTGTTCGAGTATGCGCTGGTCACCCGGGATACCGTGGCCGTGCTGGACCCGCCCGCACATTTTTCAGCCGTGTTTGAAGAGCCGCTCACGGAAATGGTGGAAACGCTGCAGCAGCGCGGCTTTGCCTGCGCGCTGGAACTGGGCGATGAGGACGTGCTGCTCTCGGTCAGCGGGCAGTATGTGCGCCGCATTCTGGATAACATCACCTCCAATCTGCTCAAGTATGCAGATCCGGACAGGGATGTTGTCGTGCGCTTCGTGCAGGAGGGAAGCAGAGCGGGGCTTTGTTTTGAGAACTGCGTGCTGCCGGTGCCTGCTTCCTCAGAGAGCACCAAGGTGGGCCTGCCCAGCATCGAGACCATGATGGAAAAAATGCAGGGTGTCTGCCGCATTGAGCAGCCGGAGGGCGTTTTCCGCATGACGCTGCTGTTCAAAACAGCAAAAGAGTAACTTTAGAACTGCTGCATGAGAGTGCGGCAGTTTTTTGTTGTCAGCTGCTGTACCCTCTCAGCTTTGGCGGTGCGGAAAAGGATGTGGCTTTGCAGGGGCTTTCCCCATGGAAAAGCTGACGCCGTCTTTTTTCATCTTAACCACTCTTAAGAAATTCCTGCCCCTTTTCCTAAGAATCATCCTGTATACTTCCAGATATTGGCGGGGGAGTACCACCGCTGTACACAATACAGGAGGGGCGATACAATGCTGCGAAAGAAAAACAGCGAGCCGGCGCAGCTGCCGGAGGCCCGGCAGGAGCTGCTGGAATTTGAAAGCCCGGCGGTGCAGCCGGGCAAAAAAGACCCGAAACAGTTTTTGAAGCACAACTGGAAAAAGATCACGGCGGTGGTGTGCGTGGCGGCGGTGGCCGCTGCGGTGCTGCTGCCCAAAACCAGCAAAAAGGACGTGCAGGCCAGCACCCAGTATGTGGAAGCAGCGCTGGAACGGCGTGATATCACCAACACCTTCAGCGGTTCCGGAACCATTTCCGCAGCCAATACCTATACGGTCAAGTCGCTGGTGAAGGGTACCGTGCTCACCGCCGATTTCGAGGTGGGTGATACCATCGAAAAGGGAACGGTGCTGTATACCATCGACAGCTCAGATGTTGCCACCAGCGTGGAAAAGGCCCAGCTCGCTCTGGAGCAGGCGCAGCGCAGCTACAACGATGCCGCCGATGCCCAGTACATCCGCAGTGTCATTGGCGGCACAGTGGCTTCCATCAAGGTCAAGGCCGGTGACTACGTGACCGCCGGGCAGGAGATCGCCACCGTGCGGGACGATTCCAGCCTCCTGCTCACGCTGGAATTCCCGGCGGCAGATGCTTCCAATTTTGCCGTGGGTCAGGCTGCAGAGGTCATACTCAACGGTACCTTTGAGACCCTTTCCGGCACAGTGCAGGCTGTGGCCGGTACCGACACCATCAGCAGCGGCAATCTGCTGGTGCGCACCGTGACCATTGCGGTGCCGAACAACGGCAGCCTGACCACCGCACAGGCAGCGTCGGCCTCCATCAATGGCGTCAGTGCGCTGGCCTCGGCCCGGTTCGATTACCAGCACCAGCAAAACGTCACAGCCACCGCCAGCGGCACCGTGTCCGCTGTCTGTGTCAAAGAGGGCACTGCCGTTGCGGCGAACACGGCCATTGTGCAGCTTTCCGGCACCGAGCTGAGCAGGCAGGTGCAGTCCGCTGCCGACAGTCTGCTGAACGCACAGCTTTCCATGAGCGACACCGAAAAGCAGATGGAAAACTATACCATCACCTCGCCCATCAGCGGCACCGTGATCCAGAAGAATGTCAAGGCCGGTGACACTGTGGGCACCGACACGGCTTCCAGCGAGACGCTGTGCACCATCTACGACCTGAGCTATCTGGAAATGACCCTGAATGTGGACGAGCTGGAGATCCTCTCCATCAAGGAGGGACAGACCGTCACCATCACCGCAGATGCCATCTCGGACCGCACCTTTACCGGCGTGGTCACCAGCGTTTCCGCTGCAGGCACCACCACCGGCGGCACCACGACCTACCCGGTAACCATCCGCATTGATGACACCGGTGACCTGCTGCCCGGCATGAATGCCACGGCCGAGATCGAGGTGAGCAGTGCCGAGAACGCCCTCACCATTCCCAATGGCGCGGTGGTGCGCGGCAATTACGTGCTTGTCACCAAGGACTCGCCCAGTGCCGTCAACGCCGTGCAGGATATGACTGCGCCGGACGGCTATGTGTACGTAAAGATCACCACCGGCACCAGCGACAACGATTCGATCGAAGTGACCGGCGGCCTGCAGGAGGGCGACACTATCGCCTACGATGCCAACGCTGCTGAAAAGCAGAACGCCAGCGACAGCATGGAATTCATGGTGGGCCCGGGCGGCACCATCGCCTACGATGCCGACGCTGCTGAAAAACAGAACGCCAGCGGCAGCGGCGGGCACGGCGGAGGAAACGGAGGCCCCGGCGGCGGAGGCCCGGGAGGTGGCTTCTGATGAGTGCCCTTATTGAATTTGATCATGTGTGCAAATATTACCAGATGGGCGATACCCTTGTAAAGGCTGCAGATCACATTTCGATGCAGATCAACAAGGGCGAGTTCGTGGCCATCGTGGGCCAGTCGGGCTCCGGCAAATCCACCTGCATGAACATCATCGGCTGTCTGGATGTGCCCACGGCGGGCACCTATAAACTCAATGGCCGGGATGTGGGCAGAATGAGCCGCGATGAACTGGCCGAGGTCCGCAACGAGCTGCTGGGCTTCATTTTTCAGCAGTATAACCTGCTGCCCAAGCTCAGCCTGATGGAAAACGTGGAGGTTCCGCTGGTGTATGCCGGGGTGCCGCGCGGGGAGCGTCACCGCCGTGCCGCCGCTGCACTGGAACGGGTGGGCCTTGGCGATAAGCTCCGGAACAAGCCCAACCAGCTTTCCGGCGGTCAGCAGCAGCGTGTTTCCATCGCGCGGGCACTGGCAGGCCGTCCGGCTGTCATTCTGGCCGACGAGCCCACCGGCGCACTGGACAGCCACACCGGCCGTGAGGTGCTGAAAATGCTGCAGGAGCTGCACCGGCAGGGCAATACCGTGGTGCTCATCACCCACGATAACTCCATCGCCGTGCAGGCCCAGCGCATCATCCGACTGGAAGACGGCCATGTGGTGTACGACGGCGATGCCCACGCACCCGAAGCCGTGGTGCAGCCCGGCTGTGGGATCAGGGCGGAACAGGAGGGGAGCGCATCATGATCTATGAGACCTTCCGCGAGGCTGTCCAGAACATCTGGAGCAACAAGTTCCGCACCTTCCTCACCATGTTGGGCATTATCATTGGCGTGACGGCGGTCATCGTCATCGTGGGTCTGGGCAACGGCATGACCCAGAGCATCGCGTCCAGCTTTGCAGACCTTGGCACCAATATCATCAGCGTGCAGGTCATGGGCTACGGCTCCCGCTCGGTGAAGGTGGAGGATGTTTACAGCCTCGTGGATGCCCACCCGGATCTGTTCGAGGCGGTGTCGCCGACAGCCAGCATCAACGGCACCGTGAAGGTGGGTACCACCAGCTACAGCAATACCTCCGTCAAGGGCGTGAGCGAGAGCTATCTTGGGATGAGCGGCTACACCGTCCGCGTCGGGCGCGGCATCAACTATGTGGATCTGACCGACAACAAGAAGATCTGCGTTGTGGGCGACTATATCAGCCGTGTGGCCTATGGCGGCAATGCCGTGGGCCAGACCATCAAGATCGGCTCGGAGAAATATACCATTGTGGGCGTACTGGAAGCCAAGGTGACAGACACCTCGGATCAGGAGGGCAGCAGCGATGATATCGTTCTGCTGCCCTACACCACGGCGCTCCGCGTTTCAAAGACCAGCACCGCCAGCTCCTACGCTGTCACCGTGACCAGCGAGGACAACATTTCCGAAGCAAAGACCGTACTGGAAAACGGCCTGCAGGAGCTGCTCAATTCTGATGAGGGCTACATGGTCACCAGCATGAGCGAAATGCTGGATATGATGACCTCCATGGTGAACATGGTCGTCACCATCCTCACAGCCATTGCGGCAATCTCGCTGCTGGTGGGCGGCATCGGCATCATGAACATCATGATGGTGTCCGTCACCGAGCGCACCCGTGAGATCGGCATCCGCAAGGCGCTGGGCGCGAAGGAACGGGTCATTCTGGGCCTGTTCGTCACCGAAGCTGCCACCACTTCCGCCCTCGGCGGTGTGCTGGGCATCGGTCTCGGCTATCTGCTTTCCGCACTTGCCAACAGGATCCTGCCGCTGGTCATGAGCGATATGGAAATGACCGTGTCGCCGTCCCTTGGCTCGGTGGCTGTGGCCTTTGGCATTTCGGTGGGCATCGGTGTGCTGTTCGGCTACCTGCCCGCAAAGCGTGCGGCCCGGCTGAACCCCATCGAAGCGCTGCGATATGACTGATAACCCTCTCACCGGCACGGTTCGCTTGCAGCGGCGCAATACCGGAGCTCTCCCGAAGGGCGAGCCCAAAATTAAGGAGGCAACTATGAAAAAACGATTTCTCGCACTGCTGCTGGCGGTGTGCATCGGCGTGTCCGTGCTGGTGCTGCCGGCTTCGGCAGCGGGCTCCAACACGGCGGTGCAGACGGCGGTGACGCTGGGCGCTTTCTCCACCGAGGAAGCGGCCGGGCTGAGCACGCCGCTCACCCGCGGGCAGCTGGCAAAGCTGCTGGTGGCCTTTTCTGCCTACCGCGATAACGCCAATACGCAGGGCAGCATCGGCACCCTGTATACCGATGTGAACGGCAGCAGCGCTGATGCGCCCTATATCCGCATTGCAGTGCAGCAGGGCTGGATGAGCGGCTACACAAACGGTTCCTTCCGCCCGGATAACACCGTCACACTGGAAGAAGCCTGCACTGCCGCCCTGACCCTGCTGGGCTACGATATCACCACCCTGACCGGCGGTTTTCCGGCAGCACAGCTGAACAAGGCCAATGCCATCGGCCTGCGGAGCAATCTGGGCTGCACGCAGGGCCAGACCATGACTCTGGAAGAGGGCGCAGTGCTGCTGTACAATGCCCTTACCGCAAATACGGCAGACGGCAGTGTGTACGGCACCACGCTGGGCTACACCGTGACGAACGGTCAGGTGGATGTTTCCTCCATCCTGCTCAGCAGTCTGGAGGGCCCCTTTGTGGCATCCGAGGGTGAGAGCCTGCCCTTTGTGCCGGAGGCCATCTACCGCAATGGCAGTGTGAGCACCTCGGCACAGCTTTCCGCCTATGACGTATACTATTACAATGCCAGCGCAAAGACGGTGTGGATCTACACCCGCAAGGCAGCAGGCCGCATCACGGCAGTGTCGCCCAGCGCCAGCGCACCCACCTCTGTTACCGTGGCAGGCACCAGCTACACCATTGCAAGCTCCTCGGCGGCGGCACAGCTGTCCAGCCTGAACGGCGGCGGCGTGGGGCAGGTGGTCACCCTGCTGCTGGGCATGAACAACGAGGCCGTTGCGGTGCTGACCGGCGATGAAGCGGACGAAGTATTCTACGGTGTGGTGCAGACCGCCGCCCGCAGCCTTGTGGAGGAAAACGGTGCGGACGTCCGGCAGGCGGTGGCAGTCAAGTGCACCGACGGCGTTACCCGCACCGTGAATGTGGACAAAAGCCTGAATTACCCGGCAGGCTGGATGGTGAAGATCACGGTGAACGCCGAGGGTGAACAGGTGGAGACCATCACCAAAACCAGCACCTCCGGCACCATCAATGCAGACAGCACTGCTCTGGGCGGCACTGCCCTTGCAGACGACGTAGAAATTCTGGATACGACATCGGAGGGTGTGGCTGGGACGGTAAGTCCCAGCCGCCTATCGGGGGTAACACTTTCTGACGCCGATGTGCGCTACTACACCACCAACGAAAACGGCCAGATCGACCGCCTGATCCTGAACGATGTGACCGGTGATCTGTGGACCTATGGCGTGCTGGATGATGTGAAGAACCTCATCAACAACACCACGACCACCACCAGCGGAACGACCTCCTCCGGCATGACGGTCAGCACGGCGATCAAAAAACTTACAGGGAACGACAGCACCACTGGCACGACCGGCAGCAGCACCACCACGACAGATGATTCCCAGATCATCAGCGATGTGGCGGATATCGTGCTGCCCAGCACCGGCGATCTTTTGTGGGGCCTTGTGGACGGCAGCATTGGCAGCAGCCTGTGGGAAAGCGTGACCGGCAGCACCGATAAACTGGCAAGCTACCTGCTCAAACTGGGCGCCAACAATACCAGCGGCAGCCTGAGCACCGTGCTCAACTATCTGGGGAGCGGTGCAGATTACGTGTGCTACGTGAACGGCAAACAGACGACCTACAAGACCAGTACCAAATATCCGGTGCTGGCAGGCGGCATCGCCATTGGCACCAGCACCTCCGGTACGGTCAAGTCCATGACGCAGCTGCTGCCCGTAGTCATTGACAAGGTGGGTGCGGCCTCGGTCATGAGCGGAAACAAAAAGTACGAAACTGCCGATGAGATGCAGGTGTATCTGTGGTATAAAGGCACCTACTATCCCACCACTCTTTCTCAGGTGAACGGTGAGGAGTACACCCTCATCGGCTGGTACGATGGCGGCCTGCGCGCGGCAGGCGGCAAGATCCGCGTGCTGATCGCGGTCAGGAAAAACTGAATCCGGCCCCGCCCTCCCCCGACGGGAGGGCTTTTGCTGTCCGCACAGCGCATACGGTCAAGCTGAAAAATGAATAAAATTTACGCACGGGATGATGCGATTTTAGGTTGATTGAGCAAAGAATCGAAAGAAGTCCCATAATCATATTGACATAATGGGTAATGGGGTGTAAACTACATGCATCGGGTCGAGCAAATCCGAAAATTGAGATCATTCAGGGAGGAAACGGCTATGATGTGTTGTTGCGCAATGTGTTGTTGTACCACAAACGCTTTCCGGACCGGCCGCCCTGCAGTATGGTATGCCGTGTGAGCATATCTGCAAATTCTGTGTGGGAACACGCAGAGAGATCTGACGCTGACCGCCTGGGAGCTTACTCGAAGAGGGAGCTTCCGGGCGTTTTGTTTTGACCCGCAAATCAGGATACAAGGGAGGAATCCGGCAATGGACTGGAATGCGATCCAGCAATATTTGCCGCTCTACCAGAAAGCAGCCGTGCTGACGGTACGGCTGGGCGTTGCAGGCATCATTTTTGCCATCATCATCGGGCTTGTGTGTGCGGTGATCCAATACGACAAGGTGCCGGTGCTGCGGCAGATCGTGGGTGTTTACATCCAGTTGTCCCGCAACACGCCGCTGCTGGTGCAGCTGTTCTTTATCTACTATGGCCTGCCTAAGGTGGGCATCCGGACCAATGCCGAGATCTGCGGCATCGCAGGTCTGGCGTTTCTGGGCGGCAGCTATATGGCCGAAGCATTCCGCAGCGGTCTGGAAGCCATAGAGCCCATCCAGACCGAGAGCGCCTACAGTCTGGGCATGGATCGTCTGCAGACCATGCGGTATGTGATCCTGCCGCAGGCAATGTCCACCAGTATGCCGGCCTTCATGGCAAACGTGATCTTCCTGCTCAAGGAGACCAGCGTGTTCAGCGCCATCAGCCTGATGGACCTGATGTTCACGGCCAAGGATCTCATCGGCATGTATTCCAAGACCATCGAATGCCTGTTCCTGCTGGTGGCGTTCTACCTCATCATCCTGCTGCCGGTATCCATCGTGGGCAGCCTGATCGAAAGGAGGCTGCGCTATGCTGGATTTGGGTCTTGACGTCCTGTTCAAGGGCAAAAACATGGCCCGCCTGATGGGGGGCCTCGGCGTAGCTCTCAAGATCAGCGCGGCATCCGTGCTGATCAGCCTGCCGCTCGGCATTCTGCTGGGTGTGCTGATGACCTTCCGCAATCCCATTATCAAGGCGATCCTGCGGATGTATCTGGAATTTATCCGCATCATGCCGCAGATGGTGCTGCTGTTCCTCGTCTACTTTGGCACAACCCGCGCGTTCGGGTGGAACCTTTCCGGCGAGACGGCATCGATCATCGTGTTCGTGCTGTGGGGCACTGCCGAAATGAGCGACCTTGTGCGCGGTGCACTGATCGCCATTCCGAAGCACCAGTACGAGAGCGCTGAAGCGCTGGGTATGAGCCGCATCCAGACCTACTGGTACATCGTCATCCCGCAGACGGTGCGCCGCCTGATTCCGCTGTCCATCAACCTGATCACCCGTATGATCAAAACCACCAGTCTGGTGCTGATGATCGGTGTGGTAGAGGTGATCAAGGTGGCCCAGCAGATCATTGAGGCCAACCGCACCGCCAGCCCCAATGCAGCCTTCGGCATCTATCTCACAGTTTTTGTGCTATATTTCCTTGCATGCTGGCCCATCAGCCTGCTGGCAAGCTATCTGGAAAAGAAATGGAAGTGACCGTGTATGGCAGAACCTATTTTGACCGTTGAACATTTGATCAAAGCCTACGGCGAGACCCCGGTGCTGGACGATATCAGCTTTGCCGTCAAGCCCGGTGAGGTCATCGTGGTGGTCGGCCCCTCGGGCTGCGGCAAAAGCACGCTGCTGCGCTGCCTGAACGGTTTGGAGCCCACCCAGAGCGGCCGTGTACGTCTGGGCAGCGAGACCGTTGCCTACGGCGGCAAAAACCTCACCCAGCTGCGCCAGCGGATCGGCATGGTGTTCCAGAGCTACGAGCTGTTCCCCCACATGACGGTGCTGGACAATGTCCTGCTGGCCCCCACCAAGGTGCAGAAGCGCCCCAAAGCAGAGGTGCAGCAGGAGGCCGAGGCTCTGCTGGACCGCGTGGGCCTGCTTGGCAAGAAAAACAGCTACCCGCGTGAGCTTTCCGGCGGCCAGAAGCAGCGCGTTGCCATCGTGCGCGCACTGTGTATGCACCCGGAGATCCTTCTGTTTGATGAAGTGACCGCTGCCCTTGACCCGGAAATGGTACGCGAGGTGCTGGACGTTATGCTGGACCTTGCCAAGCAGGGCAAGACCATGATCATCGTCACCCACGAAATGCAGTTTGCCCGCGCCATTGCCAACCGTGTCATCTTCCTGGATGGCGGCAAGATCGTGGAAGAGGCTGCACCGGCCGAGTTCTTTGACCGGCCCAAGACCGAGCGCGCGCAGCGCTTCCTGCGCACATTCACGTTTGATGCTGTGAAATGAGTCACAGATCAAGATAAAGACTGCGGGTGTTTCGCAGCCAATGGGAAAGATTTTGTAAAGGAGAATCCACTATGAAACAGTCTAAAATTTCTCGTCGTTCCTTCCTGCTGGGTCTGGGCGCAGTGTCCGCTGCTGCCGTTCTGACCGCATGCGGCGGCTCTTCTTCTGCTTCCACTGCAACTGCAGCATCTGGCAGCGCAGCATCCGGCAGCAGCGTGGTCTACCGCACGCTGGATCAGATCAAGGAGTCCGGCACCATCAATATGGGTGTTTTCTCCGATAAGAACCCGTTCGGCTACGTGGATGAGAACGGCGAGTATCAGGGCTATGATGTCTACTTTGCCCGCCGTCTGGGCGAGGATCTGGGCGTAGAGATCAACTTTGTTTCTACCGAGGCTGCCAACCGCATCGAGTATCTGCAGACCGGCAAGGTGGATGTGATCCTGGCAAACTTCACCGTGACCCCTGAGCGCGCAGAGGAAGTGGACTTCGCTCTGCCTTACATGAACGTTGCACTGGGCGTCATTTCTCCGGAAAGCAACGTTATCACCACTCTGGACAACTGGAACGCTGACGATCAGATGATCGTCATTTCCGGCACCACTGCCGAGACCTACCTGACCAAGGAGTACCCCGACATTCCGCTGCAGAAGTACGATTCCTATGCAACGGCCAAGAATGCACTGGAGAACGGCAACGGCGTGGCATGGGCCAACGACAACACCGAGGTCATTGCATTTGCAAAGCAGAACCCTGGTTACACGGTCGGCATTCCCTCTCTGGGCAGTCAGGACACCATTGCTCCCGCTGTGAGCCAGGGCAACACCACCGTTCTGGATTGGCTGAACGAGGAGATCAAGGCTCTGGGCGAAGAGAACTTCTTCCACAAGGACTATGAGGAGACTCTGGTGGATACCTACGGCCTTGACTATGAGGATGAGCTGGTCGTTGAGGGCGGCGTGACCGGCGGCGCAGATGCCGCATCCAGCGAAGCTGCTTCTTCGGAAGCCGCATCTTCTGAGGCTGCTGCTTCCGAAGTAGCTTCCAGCGCAGCCGCACAGTAAATAAAAAAACACCGAACGGGCAGGAGAGGGCTGAACCTTTCCTGCCCGTTTTTGCATTGCACCATCTGCCGGAACGTGCTATACTGGAACAAAACAACTCCTGTCCGAAAAACCTGAAAAAGAGAGGATGTTCCCAATGAAACGTGCCTATACGAACGGGATCCTGCTGGATGGCACCGAGCAGATGCAGCCGGTAGCGCACAAAATCCTGCTGACCGAGGATGATAAGATCACTGCCATTGTTGATGAGGGTGTGGATCTGGATGGCTATGAGGTCATCGATCTGCACGGCAGCTATATCATGCCGGGTCTGATCAATCTGCATGTGCATCTGGCGGGCAACGGCAAGCCCAGCGCAAAGCCGCGGGACAATGCTGCGCTGGTGCGCAAAATTCTGAGCAATGGCCTGACCCGTGCGGTGGCCTACAGGCTGGTGTGCAGCTACGCGAAGCTGGAACTGCTGGGCGGCGTGACCACCATCCGTACCGTAGGCGGCATTGCGGATTTTGACACTCGCTGCCGGGACGATGCCGCTGCAGGCAGACTGCTGGCACCGCGCATTCTTGCCGCCAACGAGGGCATTTCGGTGCCCGGGGGACACATGGCGGGTTCGGTGGCAGTTGCGGCCCATAACAATGCCGAAGCGCTGGCTCAGCTCAGAAAGGCCAGCGGCCAGAAGGTGGATCTTGTCAAGCTGATGATCACCGGCGGTGTGCTGGATGCTGCGGAAAAGGGAACGCCCGGAGAGCTGAAAATGAAGCCGGAAATGGTCAAGGCCGTCTGCGACGAAGCCCACAGGCTGGGCTACACCGTAGCAGCACACACCGAATCGCCGGAGGGCGTAAAGGTGGCGCTGGAAAATGGGGTGGATTCCATCGAGCACGGTGCAAAGATGGACGATGAGACGGTCCGCCTGTATAAGGAGCGGGGAGCCTTCCTGTGCACGACCATCTCCCCGGCGCTGCCCTATGCGCTGTTCGATACAGCGATTTCCGGTGCCTCGGAAAAGGATCAGTACAACGGCAAGATCGTGTTTGACGGCGTGGTGGAAAGCGCAAAGACCGCGCTTGCCAACGGCATCCCGGTGGGCTTGGGCAATGACGTGGGCTGCCCCTACATCACCCAGTATGATTTCTGGCGGGAACTGTGCTATTTCCATAAGTATTGCGGTGTGAGCAATCGGTTTGCCCTCTACACGGCGACCCTGCGCAATGCTCAGCTGGCCGGAATAGGAGATGTGACCGGTTCCATTGAGCCGGGCAAGAGCGCAGACTTTATTGTGACGAAACACGATCCGCTGAAAGACCTGCGTGCGCTGCAGCATCTGGAACTGGTGGTGTGCCGGGGCCATGTGGTCAAAAAGCCGAATCCCAAGCGCAATAAAACGGTCGATGCCCTGCTGGACCCGTATCTGGCATAAAACTGCGGAAAGCGATCAAAAGAAAAGCAAGGGGCTGCTGCACCAGATGACGTGCAGCAGCCCCTTGCTTTGCAGCGGAAGATTCACATGCTTGCCATCACAGCCAGAATGCTCTGCCAGCTTTTGCTCCGGGCGGGGGAAGTGTGAGCCGAACGGCTGCGGCTGACTGCTGCAGTTGCGCCGGAAGCGGCAGGGCCCATGGCAGTCAGCGGCACAGACGGATGGAAGAATACGGCGGTATCGCTGGCCAGCCACTGGGCCGCAAGGTGCGCGGCCTGCGGGTCTGCCTGCAAGGCGCGGCGCTCACTTCCGGCCAGAAAATCTGCCAGCCAGTAGAGGATGGCGCTCAGCGGCTGACTGGGTGCAGGGCCCTGACTCCAGTAGGTCCAGCGGGCACCGGCCCCTACAAAACTCTCCACGGTAACAACGGCACCGGTGCGGGCGTTCTGGGGGATGCTGCCCTGATGATCGGCTCCTGCAAGGGCGCGCAGCTCAGACAGGATGCGCTGGGTGCGTGCCAGATCCAGCCGGTCTTCCCGGCAGTAGGCACGGAAATCGGTCTCGTCGATCAGGCCGTCGGCACTGGAAGGAAAGCGGCCTACCAGTTGCCCATCAGCATTGTGGCACAGCTGCCAGCCCTTGCGGAACAGCTGGAAGTTCAGGCAGCGGCGCCCCATGGTGGAGTAGCACAGGATGGAGGTGTTCTCACCGGGCAGCTGCTTGAGCTCCAGACAGGCATCGTTGCCGCAGGTATCCTGCAGCTTTACCGTTAAAAGAAGCTGCGCACGGGGGTGCTGGGCAGACATGGCGTTGTGCATTGCGGTAAAATAACGGCTGGCGTCCATCGTGAGTTCCTCCCTGAAAGGCTGATACAGCGGTTCGTTGTATAACAGGCGGGTTCTGCAGCAGACAGCCCTGTGCACGGGGCGGCTTACGCAGGATTGTTTTATCTTGTGAACCTAGTATAGCATATTTTGCAACGAAAAACAACTATAAGTTTATCGAAAAATGAAGAAATTTGCGAGATGCGGCAGGGGAAGCAAAACCCGGACGAAACACGGTTGTGATGCGGTTGTATAAAACGGCCTGCAGACGGAGAAAACTCTCTCGTCTGCAGGCATTTGTTCTATACGGTATCTTATCTCAGTCGCCCAGTTCCCGGATCTCGTTCTGGATCAGCCGCCCGGCAGCACGAGCCAGCTGGTCCATGCCGCGGATGCGTGCCATATTTTTGCCGTAGATCTGTGCAGCGGCACCGGCAGAGCTGTCCTCGCCCATGAACACGGCAGACACCCGGATGCCCATGCGCTGCAGCGCACGCACCTGCGCGGCAGTGTCGGCCACACCTGCGGCGTCCTCGTAACCGCAGCCCAGCGGTTTTTCCGGGCTGGGCGGGATACGGCGGCTGTCGTTGGGCGAAGCATCCGTCAGTACGATGAGCAGGTGCCGCGGCGCAGGGCCGGGCGCATACTGCAAAAGGTCGCCTGCGGCCCGCAGGGCAAGGCCGTCACGGTTCCAGCCGGAAGCGAAATAACGGTTGATGTTCTGCAGGTTTTTGTCCGCAAAGCCCTTGAGCACACGCAGCACAGTGTAGCCCCGCAGGCTGCTGAAGCTGGACACCCGCACCGGGATCCCGCAGGCTGCAAGGCTCTGGGCCAGAATGGAACCCTGCGCCGCAATGACCTCCTGACAGTGCAGGCGGGACGCAGACGCATCCAGCAGAAGATCCACCGTGAAGGAAGGCTGGTTTTCCTCCTCGGCGCATAAAAATACCCGGTCATCGTTCAAAAGTGGTGCCCGCCAGATGCGTCCGGCATTCAGGTTTCCGCTGCGGGCCACACGGGCGTTGGGCTGCTGATGCACCAGAATGCAGTTGCGGATCTGTTCAGTGAGCCGCAGCACGACGCTGCGGTGCAGTTCCCGGTTCTTGGCGTAGTAGGCGCGGTTGCGGTCAGCCTGAAGTTCGGCCTGCTCAGCCAGATGTTTTGCCTCCGGGGTGGGGGCCTGCTCCGGGCTTGGCACACCGGCGCTGAACCACAAATGGCATCCCAGGTGGTCGCCCACGCAAAGCTCCTGCTCAGCCTTGCGCAGCCGTTCCGGCGGGTAGAGGGAGCGGCCGAAGCAGCTTTCGATGTAGGCTCTGTCCTGCGCGGCATCCTGCTTCAGGGTGATGTGGGCCCTGCGCTTGTCCACAGTCAGCCCGCCGCCGCCGTCCGCAGAATGGGAGTGCTCCACAGTCACACGATCTGTCTTGATCATCTGGGTCGGCATGGCCTTGGTAGCCAGCTTTGCAATCAGACCGTCCAGATGCAGGTGCAAAGCTGCTTTCTGGTGCACAGTACCGTCGAACAGGTTGAATTTTGCGTAGATCGATAAAATTTCGGCTTTCAGTTGTTCCGGCTCCGGCACATGCTCCGGGGCCAGCGCGGCGGCAAGGCCGGACTCGTAAGGGGTCATCACCGGGTCGGTGCGGCCCAGTACGCGCCGCCAGCGTGCGGCCTGCATGGTGTAGACCAGCTGATTTTTTGCCATCCACTCCTGACGGGAGAGCTTATACTGGATGGCAAAGAAATAATCTGCATGAGCATGGCGCAGTGCTTCCAGCACCGGGCGGCGGGGCAGCTCCAGCCGATAGGCTGCATTTTCCAGATACAGCCATGTCATGTCGTCCAGCATCGTCTGTCGCAGATCACTGTCCCATGCATCAAAGATGCTGCGGATCAGCGCGTCACCGTAATATTTATGGATGAGGCCCACGACAGTGTTCATGTAAAAATCGGTGGTGCCGTCGGTATAGCGGGCCAGAAACAGCGGCTCAAAGCCATAGGCTCCTGCAGCAGCCCAGACCTGATTGGCCGCACGCCGCTCCTGAGCGGTGTAGCTCTGGGCGTCCATCAGCCAAAGAGCTTGGCGGCATCCAGCCTGGCCGGAATGCGCGCTGCGATCACATCACGGATCAGGCTCTGCTCGTAGGAGTCAAAGGCTTTGTTGGTAATGCCCATATCCAGTGCCGCGCCTGCCGGGATGCCGCGCCGGATCAGCCGCAGGGCATCCAGCATGCCGCGCAGGTCCAGCGCCTTGGTGGAAATTTCCGCACTGTCGCACTTTTTCTGCAGATCAAGGAACAGCAGTGCAAACTGGCGCACATACTTGGAAGCAAGATCGGGGAACTGCGTCCGCAGCAGCTTTTCCAGATCGTCCTGCGTAATGGTGGGCATCTGGATGACCACGAAACGGGAGGTGAGGGCCTCGTTCAGCTCACGGGTGCCGGCATAGCCGTAGTTCATGGTGGCAATAAAGCGGGTCTCCTCCGCCAGCGGGATGCGGTCGTAGCCGGGCACATCGATGGCGCGGCGGAAGTCCAGCACCGCGTGCAGCACGGCCAGCGCTTCGTTTTTGGCCATGTTGATTTCGTCCAGCACACCAAAGCCGCCGCACTGGGCGCAGCGGTATACCGGGCCGGGCCGGAACACCACCTGACCGTCCGCAAAAGTGTCCATGCCGATGAGGGACGCCGCATCCATGTTCACATGGAAGGAGATGTCCCACGCAGGACGGCCAAAGGCGGCGGCAAGGTTTTCCGCCAGCACGTTTTTGCCGGTGGCTTTTCCGCCTGCCAGCAGCAGGTTTTCGCCGCAGAGCAGCGCCGCCAGCGCCTGCTCCCACACCTGCTTGCCGTAGTAGGTAAAGGCAGGGGAGGGGATGCGCGGGCGCAGTGCGTCCGGCAGGGCGTGGGCAGTGCGGTACTGCTGGACTGCTTCCAGCAGGGCGGGGTCTACCCCTTCCTGCCGCAGAGTTTCAAGGAGATCAGACATTTGTACAAACACCTCGATTTTGCCGGTTGTCTGGCACAAACCGGCTGTTCAGCCTTATCATAGCACAATCGTGGGGATTTGTGTAGGGGGCACGTGGCGAAAAAATGGCAAAGAGAGGCGGCCCCCAAACAGGGACCGCCTCTCTTCATGAAGAAAGAAGAAATGGAAAAACGCTTAAGTTGTGCCGGAAAATCGCGCTGGATCAGGCGTTATCCAGACCTGCCATCTGCTTGACAGCCTTCATGGCGAAGGTCAGGGTGCGGCCCATGGCTACACCGGCCATCAGGCAGGGGTAGTTGTTGGCAAAGAAGCTGCCGGACATATCACCGGTGATATACAGGCCCTCCATGGGCTGGTTGTTGTTGTCCAGCGCCTGACCCTTTTCGTTGATGGCAATGCCCTGCTCGGTGGTCAGCAGAGAGGCACCCAGCCAGCAGCCGTAGAAGGGCGCAGTGCGGATGGCGCTCAGACGGTAAGCGGGCTTGCCGAAATCCTCGTCGTTCTGCTTGTCGTACAGCTCATTGTAACGTTCCACGGTAGCAAGGAAGGTATCCTTGGCAGCACCGGTAAAGCCCATCTTGTCGGCCAGCTCGTCCAGCGTATCGCACTTGAACAGTGCACCGGCCTCGATAGCTTCGTCCATCTTACCCTGAATGTACTTCTCGCCGCCGTTGCGGGTCTGGGCAGAGCAGCCGATGGTGTGGAAACGCTTTGCGTCCTCCAGAATGTTGGCATCGCAGATCTGTGCGTAGACGCGGCCCGGCTGGTGGGCAGCAGCGTAGACGATATCGTTGTAGGGGCAGCTCTCGTTGGCAAAGCGCTCGCCGTTGCGGTTCACCTTCAGGAAGGGCTGGGTACCGGGGTTGTACTGGCGGATCTTGCCGGGGAAGGCCTTGCCGCCAAAGGCGGAGTCGCTATCTACATAGCCGCCATCCACGCCGGGGGCAACAACGCCGCGGTCAAACAGCATGGGAGCGGCTTCCTTGTCCAGATTGGCACCGGCCCACACAGCAGCGCGGATGCCGTAGCCCTTGTCGGCGGGGGAGTAGGAGCAGGCGGTGGTCACGCTGGTGCCCAGCGGGTCCAGCTGCTCCATCATGTAGGGGTTGCCGGGGAAACCGCCGCAGGCCAGCAGCACGCCCTTGTTGGCGTTGTAGCGGATAAAGTGGTCATCCTCGGTGCTCTGGGCGATGATGCCGGTAATGCGGCCCTCGCTGTTCTTTTCCAGCTTGGCCAGACTGGTTTTGAAGTCCACATCGTAGCCCAGCTCCTGAATGTACTGCAGCAGCAACTCATTGCGGGGCAGGCCGGATGCGCTCTCGCTGGCCATGTAGTTGTGCTCCTGCACAGGGAAGAGGTAGTCGGTATTGTGCTCGGCGTTTTCTGCGGGCCATGCAGCCTCGCTGCCGGAGGTGAAATCGCACACCCAGCCGTACTTATCTTCCAGAATGCTGCGCATGAAGTCGTGCATAGCGGCAGACTCATTGATCCAAGTCTTGACGACGCGCTGGTCACACTTGCCGGAGGCGTAGCGGGAGATCTCGCTCAGCAGCTTGGCGCGGTCGACGGGCTTTTCACCGGCCTCCATGGCGGCAGCGGAGTCAATAGCGCCGTACCAGTGGCGGGTGTCCTGTACGTTGGCGTTCTGCTCAATAACGCGGAAATTCAGGCCGTTGGCAGCAGCATAGGCGGCAGCAAACATACCGCCGTTGCCTGCACCCACAATGAGGATGTCGGTGTCCACGGTCTCGGTGATGGCAGTCTCGTCGATATCGGGTTCTTTGCCCAGCCAGTCGTTTGCGTCGCCTGTGGGCAGCTGCACGCTGGACACCACAGCCTCACCCTTTGCCTGTGCGTAGCAGCTCTTGGCAGCCTTCATCACGGCATCGGAGGTGATGGTAGAGCCGGAAACGCCGTCGATCTCGGCAGAACCGGCAGCCATCAGCTGCTCACGCAGCTCATCGGCGGCGGCAGCGCCGAAAGAGGCGGTCTCGCCGGAGGTGTCCACCACCACGTCGGTGACAGCGCTGTCAGAGAAGGTCATGGTGACCTTGACGGTGGAGGAGATGCCCTCGGCGGTGCCCTCGTAGGTGCCGGGGATGTACTGACCGGCAGCACCGGATGCAGTGGAGCTGGAGGCGGAATTGCAGGCAGCCAGTGCGCCGGCAGTGACACCGCTCATGGCGGCGGCAGCGGCGATCTTCAGAAAGCCCTTGCGGGAGATCTTGTTCATAGGTATGCTCTCTTTCTCTTCTTGTTTTCTTCTCATCGCGCAGCAAGGTAAAAACCACTTTGCTGAATCTTTAACAATTGTAGCGTAGAGTGACGCACTTTACAATTCAATTATGTTATATTATAATTTAGGAAATCCTAATGTAAGAAAGCGAGGATGCGCAGATGAACCAGAGTGCACTGGATGGATTTGTGAAGATCGTAGAGATGGACAGCTTTTCGGCAGCAGCAGAGGCACTGTATCTTTCGCAGTCAGCGCTTTCGCAGCAGATCCGCACGCTGGAAGGGCAGCTGCAGTTTGAACTGTTTCAGCATGTACCGCGCCGGGTGATCCTGACTCCGGCAGGCCGGGACTTTTACCCCAAGGCAAAGCAGCTGACGGCCTTGTATCAGGAGGCGGTGTGCCATGCCCGTGCGGTGCAGCAGCAGGAAAGCCCGCCGGAACGGCATCTGATCATCGCAGGGTGTCATGAGGCAATGCGGATGTTCGTATACGACCTGTTTTCCCTGACAAGTGACCTGTGCCTGCAGTATACCCCCATTCTGGGGTGGTGTGCCAACCGCAGCGAGGTCTGGCGCAGCCTGAAAAAAGGGGAGATGGATCTTTCCTTCCAGCTGGAAAGTGCAGAGTTCTACGCGCAGGGGCTTACCTTTGTGCCGCTGTTCTATATGCCGGAATTTTGCATCCCCATCCACCCGCCCGCCGATATGCCGGTGGGCAGGCTGAGTCTGGAGCAGGCGCTGCAATACCGCTGGCTGCCCATCAAGGAGATGTACCAGACTGTCTACGAAACAAGCCTGCTGCAGGAGGGGCTGGAGCGCGGAGTGAACTTTACGCCGGTGGGCGGCATCCGCAGTGCAGCCTACGGCGACCCGGCACTCAAGATGGTCCCGGCGGTCTATTACCGCAGACCGGATCTCAGTTTTGTGCGGGTACTGGACTGGGGCAGGGGACACCGGTTTGGCGTCGTGCTGGGGCAAAAGCGCGAGGACCCGTGGGTGATGGCCTATGTCCGCGCGTTGCAGCAGCTGCTGCCGTCCCTCTCGGAAAAGCTGTTCGGCCTGAAGCTGGAACCGGTGGAGGAATAAAGAAAAAACAGAAACCCTCTCAGGCGCATTCGCGCCAGCTCTCCCGAAGGGAGAGCTATATTGCAGCTGACCGGTAACTGCTGAAAAGCTCCCCCTCTCGGGGGAGCTGGCATCGCGCAGCGATGACTGAGAGGGTAAAACAAATAACACCTGCTGCCCTCGGAAAGGAAGGCGGCAGGTGCTATTTTTGTGCTTATACTGCGATGACGGGCAGCTTACTCCACCACGTCCTCGAACTGGCTGTTGTACAGATCGGCGTAGAAGCCGCCAGCTTCGATCAGCTGGTCGTGGGTGCCCTGCTCCACGATGTCGCCGTCTCGCATCACAAGGATGAGGTCGGCGTCCCGGATGGTGGAAAGACGGTGGGCGATCACAAAGCTGGTGCGGCCCTCCATCAGGCGGTCCATGGCGGTCTGGATGCGCTGCTCGGTGCGGGTATCCACACTGCTGGTGGCCTCGTCCAAAATCAGGATGCGGTTGTCGGCCAGAATGGTGCGGGCGATGGTGAGCAGCTGCTTCTGGCCCTGACTCACGTTGGAAGCGTCCTCGTTCAGCTCCATCTGGTAGCCGCCGGGCAGGGTGCGGATAAAGTGGTCGGCGTTGGCAGCCTTGGCGGCAGCAATCACTTCTTCATCGGTGGCATCCAGTCGGCCATAGCGGATGTTCTCCATGATGGTGCCCTTGAACAGCCATGTGTCCTGCAGCACCATGCCGAAGCCCTCACGCAGGGCGCTGCGGTCAAAGTCCCGCACATTGTGGCCATTCAGGGTGATGGAACCGGAATCCACATCATAGAAGCGCATGAGCAGCTTGACCATGGTGGTCTTGCCTGCGCCGGTGGGGCCGACGATGGCCACCTTCTGGCCGGGCTTGACCTCGCAGCTGAAATCGTGGATGACGGTCTTGTCCGGGGTGTAGCCGAAGCGGACATGGCTGAATGTCACCTGACCGTCGATGCAGGCAGGGTCCGCGCGGCGGGCCGGGTCTGCCTGCTGGTCCTCTTCCGGCTCGTTCAAAAACTCGAACACCCGCTCAGCAGCTGCAGCCATGCTCTGCAGCATGTTGGACACCTGAGAAAGCTGCTGGATGGGCTGGGTGAAGTTCTTGACGTACTGGATGAAGGCCTGAATGTCGCCGATGGTAATGATGCCGTTTGCCGCAAAAATGCTGCCCACGATGGCCACCGCCACGTAGCCCAGATTGCCCACAAAGTTCATAATGGGCATCATCAGGCCGGAGAGGAACTGGCTTTTCCACGCAGATTCATACAGCTTGTCGTTGGCGGCGTTGAAGTCGTTCAGCACCACGGCCTCACGGTTGAAGGCTTTGACCACGTTGTGGCCGGAGTAGACTTCTTCCACCTGACCGTTCACGACGCCCAGAATGGCCTGCTGGGACTTGAAGTATTTCTGGCTGAACCGAACTACGATGAGCACGAGCACCAGCGAGACGGGCAGGATCAGCAGGGCGATCAGGGTCATCTTCGGGCTGATGGACAGCATCATGACCAGCACGCCGATCATGGTGGTCACACTGGTGATGAGCTGGGTGATGCTCTGGTTCAGGCTCTGGCCCAGCGTGTCCACATCGTTGGTGATGCGGGACAGCACCTCGCCCACGGTGCGCTTTTCAAAATAGGCCAGGGGCAGGCGGTTGATCTTTTCGCTGATCTGACGGCGGAAGTCGTAGCACACCTTCTGCGAAAGACCGGTCATCAGCCAGCCCTGAATAAAGCTGAATGCGCTGCTCAGCAGGTACATGCCCAGCAAGAACAGCAGGATGCGGCCGATATACACAAAGTCGATGCTGCCGGTGCCGCGCAGCTTGGCGATCCAGCCGGTAGCAAGGGCCGTGGTGGCTTTTGCCAGCACCTTGGGGCCTGCAATGTTGAAGATGGTAGAAAGAATGGCAAATACAATGGCGGTAACGAGCGAAAGGCGGTAGCGGCCAAGGGTGCGCACAAGCTGCAGCAGGGTGCCCTTGAAGTCCTTGGCGCGTTCGGTCGTCATGCGTCCTGGTCTTGGCATATCACTCACCCTCCTTTTCCGTATTCAAAGTATCCAGAGCCAGCTCCTTCTGGCTCAGCTGGCTGCGTGCGATCTCCTGATACTCCGGGCAGGTGACCATCAGCTGGGCATGGGTGCCCTTGCCCACCAGACGGCCCTCGTCCAGAACCAGGATCTGGTTCGCATGCAGTACGGTGGAAATGCGCTGTGCTACGATGATCACAGTGGAGTCGCCGGTCTCAGCTTTCAGCGCACGGCGCAGGGCTACATCGGTCTTGAAGTCGAGGGCAGAGAAGCTGTCATCGAACAGGTAGATCTTTGGCTTTTTCGCAATGGCACGGGCGATGGAAAGGCGCTGCTTCTGGCCGCCGGACACATTGGAACCGCCCTGTGCGATGGGGCTTTCGTAGCCCTGCGGTTTTGCATCGATGAACTCGGTGGCCTGCGCAATGGCAGCGGCCTTTTTCATGTCGGCATCGGTGATGTGCTCCCCGCCGAACTTCAGGTTCGAGCCGATGGTGCCGCTGAACAGCACACCTTTCTGGGGCACATAGCCCAGCAGGTCGTGCAGCTGTGCCTGCGGCATATTGCGCACATCGATGCCATCCACGGTCACACTGCCGCCTGTCACATCATAGAAGCGGGGGATGAGGTTGAGCAGGGTGGATTTGCCGCAGCCGGTGGAGCCGATGATGGCGGTGGTCTCGCCGGGCTTTGCAGTAAAGCTGATGTGCTCCAGCGCATCGCTGTCCGCACCCGGGAAGCGGAAGCTCACATCGTGGAACTCTACCTCACCCTGCCAGTTTTTGTGCTCCTGCGCGGGCTCTGCAGCAGCTTTGTCCGGGTCGTTGATGGTGGCTTTGGTGCGGATCACCTCATCGATACGCTCCGCAGCCACACCGGCGCGGGGCAGCATGACGGCCACCATGGCCAGCATCAGGAAGGACATGACGATCTGCATGGTGTAGGTGATGAACGCGATCATCTCGCCCACCTGCATGGTGCCGGTGTCCATGGCCTTGCCGCCGAACCAGACGATGAGCAGACTGGTGCCGTTCATAATGAGGGTCATAAAGGGCATCATGGCCACCATGGCACGGTTGGTGAACAGCTGGGTGCTCATCAGGTCTTTGTTGGCCTTGTCGAAGCGCTCCTCCTCAAACCGTTCACGGCTGAACGCGCGCACCGGCATGATGCCGGTCAAGATCTCGCGGCTGACAAGGTTCAGCCGGTCCACCAGCTTCTGCATGATCTTGAATTTTGGCATGGCAATGTTCATCAGAAAGAGGATGAGCAGCAGCAGAACGGCCACGTCCAGCACAATGATCCAGGAAAGGCCGGTGCTGCTGTTCAGCACATGCAGCACGCCGCCAATGCCCAGAATGGGCGCATAGGCCACCATGCGCAGCAGCATGACGCAGACGAACTGCACCTGCTGGATGTCGTTGGTGGTGCGGGTGATGAGGGATGCGGTGGAGAAATTCTCGATCTCTGCATTGGAGAATCCGATGACACTGGCAAAGGTCTCCCGGCGCAGGTCGCGGCCAATGGCGGCGGACACGCGGGAGGCGAGGAAGCCCACAGCAATGGACACGGCCGCCATCAGCAGGGTGAGACCCAGCATCTGACCGCCCACGCGGTAAAGGTAGCGCATCTGCACATCGTGGGCAACGCCCTGTGCCTCGTATTCCAGCTGCACCAGCAGCATGGACTGACTTTTGAGGTTCTCCATCAGGGTATCATCCAAGCTGGCAAAAGCACCGGCCAGCTGCTGCCGGACAGCTTCGCGGGTAAACCCCGGCATCTGGCTCATGGCGGCAAACTGGGCGCACACGGTGTCCAGATCCTCGGCAGTGGGGGTGACAGTCTCGGTATCCGTGGTGGTGCTCTCGGAGGATGCCGCCTGCATGTCGGCAAGGCCGGTCATGCCCAGTGTGTCCTGCCCGGCGGGGGCGTTCGCTGCCTGCGCAGCCGCCATATACAGCACGATGTCCGGCGTGGTGACGGCATCCTCCAGCGCGGCGCGCTCGTCATCGGTCAGGTCGGTGCGCAGCTTCAGCACACCGTCGTCCTGAAGATAATACCCGTAGGCGTTCTGGAGCGCATCGGCGTCCTCTTCGCTCATCAAAAGCGTGAGGGCGTCCAGCGTGCTCTGGCGTATCGTTTCCGGCAGGGGGCTTTCAATGCCGCCCTGCTGGATGCCGGTGTCCACGATCCTGCTGGTGTAGTCCGGCAGCGAAAGATCGCAGTACGCCTGCACGAACAGCAGCGCGAACACCACAAGACAGACGGCCCAGTGCCGGGCCAGCTGCTTGAAAATTTTCGTCATGGTTCGGTTCTCCCTTCGTTGTTTTTTGCTTCACGGGAAGCGTTTTCCGCAAGGATGGCGTCCATCAGTGCGCCGCGCAAAGCGTTCATCTGCCGCACCTGCTCCGGTGTCAGCCGGGCCATCACGCAGGCAAAATAATCGCTGAGGGCATCTTCACACCGGGCGCAGGCGGCGTAGCCCTCCGGCGTGATGCGCACCAGCGTTTTGCGCCGGTCAGCCGGGTCCGCTTCGCGCAGAACAAGGCCGTCCTGTTCCAGCTGGCGCAGGCTGCGGCTGATGGCCGGCAGCGGCTGGTGTGTCTCCCGGGCAAAATCGGAAACATACACCGCTCCGTCCTGCCCGCGGGTGCTGATCGTGTGAGCCAGACCCTCCAGCATGGGAAAGTGGCACTTGGGACAGCCCCGCAGAGCCGCCTTCATGCCGGCCTGGGACGCCTTGCTCAGCCGTCCGAAAAAATGGCACAGGCCGTGAAAGCTCGCTGCGGCTTCGGTCTCGTTCAACATTCTATCCCTCCTCATTGCAAAATACTTAACAACTGTTAACTATTAACGCCTGACAATAATATTCCTCCTGCACCCAGAATGCAAGGGCGGTTTAGGATAATTTTAAAAAAGTTCACAAAAAGGGAAGGGAGACAGAAAGCCTGAACCGCCCGGCAGCTGCATAAATAGAATAAGAAACGTTTCTGCGGGAGGGGCGGCGGCATTGGAACAGGGACTGAAAGGAATCTTTGCGCTTTTTGGCGGGCTGGCATTGTTTTTGTATGGCATGGATGTGCTCAGCCACAGTCTGGAAACAGCGGCGGGACAGCGGATGAAGCGGCTGCTGATGGTGTTGGCAGGCAGCCCGGTGCGGGGCGTGCTGGCGGGGGCAGCGGTCACGGCGGTGCTGCAAAGCAGCTCGGCAGTCACGGTGATGGTGCTGGGCTTTGTAAGTGCGGGCCTGCTGACCCTGCAGCAGGCGGTCCCGGTGATCTTTGGCTGCAACATCGGAACCACCGTTACCGCACAGCTGCTGGCCTTCCGGCTGGAAGATGTGCGCGGTCTTGTGCTGCTGGCCGGGCTGCTGCTCTGCTTTGCCTGTGCAGGGCAGAAGGCCCGGGCCGTTGGCCGGGCGGTGTTCGCCTTTGGTCTGCTGTTCGAGGGCATTGCCGGTATGAGTACGGCGCTGGCCCCGCTGGCACAAAGCCCGGTGTTTGCGCTCTGGCTGGCACGAGTGCGGCATCATCCGTGGCTGGGCCTGCTGACAGGCCTCTGCATGACCCTGACGGTGCAGAGCAGCTCTGCCACCATTGCGGTGCTTCAGAGCGTTGCGGCCCGGCCCGGGCCGCAGGGCGGCAGTCTGCTGGGCCTTGCAGGGGCACTGCCGGTGCTGCTGGGGGATAACATCGGCACCACGGTCACGGCGCTGCTGGCATCCATCGGGCAGAGCCGGGACACAAAACGGGCGGCGGCGGCCCACGCTCTGTTCAACCTGACCGGTGCGGCGGCGTTCTGCGCCCTGCTGCCGTGGTATGCGGGTCTGGTGGCAATGATCTCGCCCAAAGGGCCGGAGCTGGAAGTCATTGCCCGGCAGATCGCCAACGCGCATACGCTGTTCAACCTCATCTGCACTGCGGTGTGGCTGCCGCTGACCCCGCTGATGGTGCGTCTGGTCTGCGGCCTTGTGCCGGATCGTCCGCCCAAAGCCCGGAATAGCTGAGAAATCCGGCACATCCCGCCTGCGGGGTCTGGCACGGCAAACCTGCCAAAAATCCAGCGCTCAAGCCAAATAACGAGCATTTTAAAGTTGATTTCCGGCCAAGGATGTGGTACACTGAATAGGTTATGGGAGTATAAAAATAGGGCGTGGATTTGGCGGTTTTGCAAACGACGAAAATACGCTGCTTTTAGTATAGTGAGGATGAAAAGCATGAAGGATATCACAACGGCACTGATGCAGCAGTTCCGCAGGGAACACAAGGCGGCGCGGCGGTATATGGCACTGCTGCTGGCATTGGCGCTGCTCACCAGCCTGTTCGTTAACTGGCAGCTGCACAGTGTGGGCATTGCCCAGACGGCAGATTACCAGTGCGGCGAGATCGAGCACCAGCACACCGCCGAGTGCTACGAAAAGGTGCTGGTGTGCGGCTATGAGGAGGGCGGACCGGAGGACTGGAACGCCACAAAGCCGGACGACAGCGCATTCCCTGATGCGGATTACGGTGTGGAGCAGAGCGAGGCCGACATTGCCGCCTATTCGGCAGAGCCGGAGCCGGAGTACATTTTTGTGCCCCACCAGCACACCGATGACTGCTATCAGGAAGTGAAAACGCTGACCTGCTACGAGGAAGAGCATGTGCACACCGACGACTGCTTTGACCCCGAGGATGGCAGCCTGATCTGTGACCTGTTCGAGCACACCCACGACGACAGCTGCTATACCGTTGAATATGAGCTGGTGTGCGGTCTGGAAGAGGGCGAACTTGTGGAGGAGCCCAACCCGGACTATGTGCCGATGGATGAGGAAGCCTTTGCGGTGTTTGACGATGCCGTGGCCCTTCAGCCCGTTGTGGACGACAGTAGTCTGGACACCCCGGTGCACCACCACACCGACGCCTGCTATGAGGAAGTGCTGGTCTGCGGCCTGCCGGAGCACCACCACACCGTGAACTGCCTGTCCGACCCGCTGGCGGATGTGGAGGACGAGGAGACATGGAGCGCAAAGACGAATGTTGTGCTCACCGGTGCGTGGGCCGACGACCTGACCGCTGTGGCAAAAAGTCAGCTGGGCTACCAGCAGAGTGAGCGCAACTTCCAGCTGGACGATGAGGACCAGACCACCGTGCGCCACTACACCCGTTACGGTGCATGGTATGGCAACGCCTACGGTGCGTGGGATGTGATGTTCCTGTCCTACTGCCTGAACTACGCGAATGTGCCGCAGACCACGGTGCCGCAGCGCGCCGGTGTGCAGGCCCTGCGCAGCGACCTGCGCGGGTCCGAGTGGCTGAAGGCGGCGGCAGAGGTCGAGCTTGTGCCCGGCGATATCGTGTTCTACAACAGCATCACCACCGAGACGGTGGCGGTGGAAGAGGACGCGCCGCAGATCATGGATGATTCTGCCGATGCGGACATTGCCCTGCTTTCGCTGGAGCCTGCCGCCGCTGAGCCCCAGACCGAGGAGCGCACCGTCAGCACCGAGACCGTGGGCATCGTGTCGGATGTGGACGCGGATACCGGCACCCTGACCGTGATCTCCGGCGACGTGGACGGCAAGGTGGCCGAGGTGTCCCTGCGTGCGGACGAGATCACGGATGTGATCGATCTGGCCGCAGCCCATAAGGCACAGGAGAAAGAAGAACCGGAGGAAGAGCCGGAGACCGTTCCTGAAGAAAACGAGGGCTTCTCAGCAAGGGTAGAGTGGATCGGCGAGACAGTGGAACAGGATGCAGACTACCCGATGATGATGGCAATGGAACTGAACGACAGCGGAACAAACCTGTCTGATCACATCACCAAGGCCGATATCAGAAGAAAAGATGGCAAGAACTGGGTGCCGATTGAGGATGGATACCAGTTTAAGGACGGTGAAGCCGTGCAGGTCAAACTGAGCTATGAGCTAGGCAGCGGAATCGTCAGCAGCACGAACAACACGCTGACCTACCAGCTGCCTGCCGGTCTGACCCTGACAGAAGAACAGGTCAATGGCAATGTTTACCGCGGCACGGAAGTTGTGGGCAGCTATACCATCAGCAAGTCCGGCAAAGTAGAGATGACCTTTACAAATGAGAATATTCTGGCTGGTCAGCCATTTACGGGAAATTTCACCTTTGAAGCGGACGTTGATTATTCGCAGGCCGAAACGGACGGCAAGGTAATCTTTAACGATAACTTCAATCTGATCATCAAAAAGCCGGACGGCGATATTGCAGTGAGCAAAGGACTGGACGACAACAGATATGTCAGTGGCGGGTTCAACTACTGGGACAAGGAAGGAAACTACTACCTGCGCTGGTATGTGAAAGCGTCCACCCAAAAAGGCACAGGCGGTAAAACCGTGCGCATCGGCGACCAGCTCAACGGCGACAGCAGCGGCAGCTTCAAAAGCGGCAGCGGGGTTCAGGTGCTCGGCAGCTATGTGGAGGACAGCGTCAAGGTGTTCAAACTGGCAGCAGGGCAGAATGCACCCGGCGATCTGGTTTCGAGTAATGAGTATAAGCTGAACGTTTCTAATACGAATGAGTTGAGCCGCTCTATTCTGGTGGAGGATCTGTCTGCTCTGGAACCGGGCGATAGCTACATTCTCTGCTACACGACCAAGGTGACCCCGAAGGAAATGAACAAGTGCAAAGACAGTGATGGCAAAATCTACAACAAGGGTCTTGCCGGAATAAAGGATGCACCGGATGTGGAAAATGCCCAATTTGTTTCATTCTGGCGCCGCCTTTCCAAGGATGGCAAGCTGAAAGAGGATGGTACGATCGAATGGACCATCACGCTGAAGGCTGCGGCCAACGGTTACGGAGCGTTTCTGCGCGGCTATACCGTGCAGGATGTCATCCCCGATGGGCTTACCGTGCAGGGGGATGTCACCGTTAAAGCAGATGGCGAGAATTTTGATACCATCACGGCACAAAAGCTGAAAGACGGCTATACGATCCCAGAAAAAAGCACTGCCATATCCTACACCTTTACCTTCCGCACAAATAGCCCGACAACGAATGGCGTAGTGACCAACAAGGCTACGGCAACGAAGGGCAACGATACCTTCACAGCAGAAAAAGAGCTCGTATTCGGCGAGGGCAAATGGGGTATTTCCAAAAAGCATGTCAGCACAAATAGTGATGGTGTTGCAAGCTGGGATATCGTGGTCACCAACGATCTGGGCGGCACCGACTTTACACTGGTGGACGTCATGAACGTGCAGGGGTTGGGCGACGGCGCGGATGGTGCACGGCACTGGTTCTATAAGTCCGATTTGGAAACCGCCGTGAAAGACACCCTGACCCTGACGCTGCGCGACAGCAGTACCAAACAATATGCGGATGTGCAGGATAAGCTGACCATTGAAGCGTTCTCGAATTCTGCTGCGACAATAAAAGTGACGGACGATACGGTAAAGGCCCGGGCCTTCAAAATTACGGTCAAGGACCTTCCGGTGCGCAAGATGGAACTGACCGTCACCACACGCGAAGACAGGAATGATGTAAAGGTTGGCGAAACGCGGACATATGCGAACTTCGCAAATATAACGAAAAACGGTAAAGTAGTTGCGGGTCCGACCAGTGATCGGGATACCTATACCCGTTACGATTCCTTTGAAAAGAAAGTCTCTACGGATAAAGGCAAAACTTACAATCAGGGCAGCACGGTGGCGTATAAGGATGTGGGGGATAAGCGCCTGTGCTACCGTGTGGCGCTGACGACGGATGCCAACAAGACAGATGACATTGTGATCGTAGACACCCTTCCGCCCAACACGAAGTATTTGGAGAGCCAGACAGATGTTTTGGTGGATGGCAATAAGGCAGACAATAATGATTGGAGTGCCAAGTGTGATAACGGCACGCTGACGCTGAGTCTCAGCAATTACAACACGAACGGTCAGAGCCATACGGTGGTGTTCCGGTACAAGGTGGATATCTCCGAAGACCCGAGATGGAAAGACCTGTCGGTCAGCGAGATCCCTTATAAGAACACCGCAAAATGGGGCAAGGAAGAATCGTCCACAGCTACTACGGTGACCCGCGATGTCACCGAGGTGAAAAAGACCGGCGAGCAGGTGATGGAGAACGGCCAGCCGACCAACCGCGTCCGCTATACCGTGTACATCAATCCGTCGAGAAAGAGACTGTACAACGGCGCTTCGCTCACGCTGGAAGACAAGCTGAAACTGAAATACGGCGCGGATGCCTACGGCGATCTCAGCACGGTAAAGTTCTATTCCTACGAGTTCTCAGGCGGCCAGCCCACCATCGGCGAAGAGCTGCCGGAAGGCGTCTGCCAGATCCTGCCCTCTACGCAAGACTACTGGCTGCGTGTCAGCGTGCCGGACGCGACGGCTATCGTAATGCAATACGAGTGCAAGATCGACCCCGGCACAGCGGTGACACCGGAGCTTTCCAATAGCGTCTATCTGAATGGCAAAGAGAAGGATGGCATTAAAACTGAGGTGCGCCACAACAGCTCGTCTGCTACTGTCGAAATGGGCCAGCTGCTGCTGAACAAAATGGACAGCTATACCGGCATGCCGCTGAAAAATGCGGAGTTCTCTATTGAGTACTATGATAAAACAACGAGAAGGTGGACTCTATGGGACACCGGCACCAAATCGACCGGCGAAAGCGGCAAGATCACACTGGGTGTGACAACCACAGGAGAGTACAATACTCTGAAAGCTGACACGCTTTACCGCCTTGTGGAAACGCAAGCACCGGCAAATTACAAGCTTGACCAGACCCCGCACTATGTGCTGTTTGCTCAGAAGGAACAGAGTTTTGACGATGCATATCTGGCTGCGACCGACACGGCATATAACCTGACTGTGGGTGACGTGACCGTTGAAAAGAACAGCATTATCCGTGGTAGCGTTGTCAAGACCACGACCATGGAAATCCACAACACCTATCAGGAGCTGACGGTGGTCAAGTCCTGGCTGGATAAGGACACTGGCAAATCGGTCAAGGCCCCGGTGGAGGAAGTCAAGGTGCAGCTGTACTGCGTGAACAAGGACGGCAGTGGAAAGACCGCAGTGGGACAGGAAGTCTCGCTAAATCCGGGAAACAGCTGGTCGTATACATGGCCGCGCGATCTCACCCCGGCAGCAGACGGTGACGGAAACCCGTACTATTATATGGTAGAAGAGACTACGACAGGCTGTTGGACGCTGGAAACCAGCAACAACAACGGCATCCAGACCGGCAAGATCTACCTCCGGAACTATGTCTACAGCGGCTACGTGCTGCCCTCCACCGGCGGCATGGGCACGGTGCCCTTTGCGGCGGTGGGCGGTATGCTGACCGTGGGTGCGGCCCTGCTGCTGGCCAAACGCAAAAAACACGAAGAGAAAGGGGAGTGAGCAGCCGATGGAACAGAAAAGCTTGTGCAGGCGGTTTGCAGCCCTGCTTTTGATGCTGTGCCTTCTGGCGGCCGGCGCACTGCCTGCCCTTGCCACCAGTGCGAACATCCGGCTGGTGGATGCCAGCGGAAACCCCGCCACCGGCACCATCCGCGTTGCGCTGTACGACAGCGCGAAGGATAAGGCCCTGAGCGGCGGTCAGCTGACGCTGTACCGCGTGGCTGAGGTGAAGCGCAAAAACGGCGACCTGAGCTTTGAATACTGCGGCGATTTTTACGGCTGCGGCATCGCGCTGGGCGACCTGACCGACAGCACGCTGGCGGACCAGCTGCTGGAATATATGCCGCAGGGCGCACGGGGCACCACCAAAACCGTTGATGCTGACGGCAATGTTACCTTTGAAAATCTGGAACTTGGCCTGTACCTGATCGTGCAGAGCAAGGCCTCCAATGGCTATGCGCCCATCAAACCGTTCCTTGTTTCCCTGCCCATGGCAGAGAATGGAAAATGGAATTATGAGGTGGATGCCTCCCCCAAGGTGGGCGGCTACACCCCCGTCAAACCGGATACGCCGCCTGTGCCGCCCACTCCCGTGCCGGACAAGCCCGGCACCCCGGAACAGCCCACGGAGCCCACAAACCCGGATACGCCCAAGAACCCGGACGGCCCGGATAGCCCGGTCTCGCCCGGCAGCCCGGACAGCCCGGTGGCTCCCGGCAATCCGGACAACCCGGTAGCCCCGGGAAACCCGGATAATCCCGCACTGGCGGGCCATCCGGACGGCGCAGTCATGAGCGGTCTGCCCCAGACTGGCCAGCTGAACTGGCCGGTGCCGGTGCTGGCGGTCAGCGGTGTGCTGCTGTTTGCCGCTGGCTGGGTGCTGAACAAAAAGGAAGCGCTGCCATGAGACAGAAAATAGGAAAGATATGCATGGTGCTGGGCGCGCTGCTCATTTTGGCGGCGGCGGCGCTGCTTGCCTACAACAAGTGGGATGCGGCCCGCGCAGACAAGGCGGCACAGCAGGCACTGGGAGAGCTGGAACAGACCCTGACCACAACGGTTGAGGAAAAGGCAAAGTCGGAGACCGTTGTGCTGCAGCCGGAGCTGGACCCCGCCCAGCCCATGACCGAGACGGAACTGGACGGCTGGAGCTACATCGGCTACCTGTCCATCCCCTCCATTGGGCTCGACCTGCCCGTGATGAGCGAGTGGAGCTATGCGGGCCTGAAGATCGCGCCCGGCCGGTACTCCGGCTCCACCTACGCGGACAATATGGTGGTCTGCGCCCATAACTATGCAAAGCACTTCAGCCCCATCAAATGGCTGGCCGAAGGGGCACAGGTTTATTTTACCGACATGGACGGCATGCGGTGGAGCTATGAGGTCTCCTACGTGGAGAACCTGCAGCCTACCCAGATCGAAAAAATGACCGAAAAGACGGAAGATTCTGATAACTGGGACCTGACCCTCTTCACCTGCACCACCGGCGGCCATGCCCGCTGTGCCGTGCGGTGCGTGCGGACGGGCTACCCGGTGCTCACAACGGAGACCGCAGAATAAGATGCAAAAATCCCCTGTGCGCTGGCACAGGGGATTTTTTATATCCGGTATTCAGTGGGCTGGGCCCATCTTCACAGGGAATTTACTTGCTCTGGATGTACTCGTCAATGGCCTTTGCAGCAGCCTTGCCTGCGCCCATGGCCTTGATGACGGTGGCAGCACCGGTCACGGCGTCACCACCCGCGTACACACCGTCACGGCTGGTCTTGCCGTCGTCGCCGTCGGTGACGATACAGCCGTGCTTATTGGTCTCCAGACCCGGGGTGGTGGAGCGGATCAGCGGGTTGGGGCTGGTGCCCAGACTCATGATGACCGTGTCCACGTCCAGCTCAAACTCGCTGCCCTTCTTCTCGATGGGGCGGCGGCGGCCGGAAGCATCGGGCTCGCCCAGCTCCATCTCGATGCAGGTGATGGACTTGACAAAGCCCTCGTCATTGGCGTGGATCTCCACAGGGTTGCACAGGGTCTTGAAGATGATGCCCTCTTCCTCGGCGTGCTCCACCTCTTCCTTACGGGCGGGCAGCTCAGCCATGCCGCGGCGGTAGACGATGTACACGGTCTCGGCGCCCAGACGCAGGGCGCTGCGGGCAGCGTCCATAGCCACGTTGCCGCCGCCCACAACGGCGACCTTTTTGCCGGTGCGGATGGGGGTCTTGCTGGTGGGCAAATAAGCCTTCATCAGGTTGGAGCGGGTCAGGAACTCGTTGGCAGAGTAGACGCCCTTCAGGCTCTCGCCGGGGATGCCCATAAAGCGGGGCAGGCCGGCACCGGAGCCTACGAACACGGCCTCATAACCGTACTCGCCCATCAACTCGTCGATGGTCAGCACCTTGCCAATGACCATGTTGCACTCGAAATCAACGCCCATCTTCTTCAGGCCGTCGATCTCCTGCTGCACGATGGCCTTGGGCAGACGGAACTCGGGGATGCCGTACATCAGCACGCCGCCGGCCACATGCAGGGCCTCGTAAACGGTGACCTTATAGCCCAGCTTTGCCAGATCGCCTGCGGCGGTCAGACCGGCAGGGCCAGCGCCGATGATGGCCACCTTGTGGCCGTTCCATTCGGGCACGATGGGGGCGGTGTGCACATTCTCGCGGTGCCAGTCGGCAACAAAGCGCTCCAGACGGCCGATGCCTACCGGCTCATTCTTGATGCCGCGGGTGCACTTGCCCTCGCACTGGCTCTCCTGCGGGCAGACACGGCCGCAGACGGCGGGCAGGGAAGAGGAGCGGTTGATCACCTGATAAGCGGCTTCAAAGTCGCCCTCGGCCACATGACCGATGAACTCAGGGATATCAATGCCCACGGGGCAGCCGGTCTGGCAGGGCTTGTTCTTGCAGTGCACGCAGCGCTTTGCTTCGTTCACGGCCATTTCTTCGGTGTAGCCCAGAGCAACTTCCTTGAAGTTCTTGTTGCGCACATTGGGGTCCTGGGTGGGCATGGGGCACTTCTTCGGGTCCATATTGAAAGCCATCTTACTTTACCTCCTGATTGAGCAGATTGCATGCCGCTTCACGGGCGTGTGCCTCAAACGGGCGGTACATGGTGCCGCGGGCCATTGCTTCGTCAAAATCCACCAGATCGCCGTCAAAGTCGGGGCCGTCCACGCAGGCAAACTTGGTCTCGCCGCCCACGGTCAGGCGGCAGCCGCCGCACATGCCGGTGCCGTCGATCATGATGGGGTTCATGGAAACGATGCTCTTCAGGCCATGCTTCTGGCAGGTCTTGACCACAAACTTCATCATGATCAGCGGGCCGATGGTGATCACCAGATCGTACTGATTGCCTGCGGCCACCAGCTCGTCCAGAGCGGCGGTAACAACGCCCTTGGTGCCGTAGCTGCCGTCGTCGGTCATAATGCGCAGCTCGTCGCTGCAGGCCCGGAACTCGTCCTCCAGGATCAGCAGATCCTTATTGCGGAAGCCGACCACGCTGTGCACCACACAGCCCTGCTCGTGCAGCTCACGGGCAATGGGCAGGGCAATGGCGCAGCCTACGCCGCCGCCCACGACACAGACCTTCTTCAGACCCTCCACCTCGGTGGCACGGCCCAGCGGGCCCACGAAATCGTGGACGCTCTCGCCGACCTTCAGGCTGTTCAGTTCCATCGTGGTACCGCCCACGATCTGGAAAATGATGTCCACAGTGCCCTTCTCGCGGTCGTAACCGGCCACGGTCAGAGGGATGCGCTCGCTGTCCTCAAACGGGCGCACAATGATAAACTGGCCCGGCTTTGCCTTTTTGGCAATCAGCGGGGCTTCAATGACCATCTTTGTCACGGTGGGGTTCAGCGCGACTTTTTCAGTGATCTTATACATCGTGTTTGCTCCTTTATGCTGGCATTTCCTATTTCTGCGCACGAAAACGCGCCTGCATGCCCTCGGCGGCATAACAGACGCAGCTTTTGCAGGCGACAAAATGACATTCTTATTATAATGGTTCCTACAGGAGAAAGCAACTAAATTTTCCTCGTGTCTGTTGCGGCAAACATGAATGAACGGCGGTGTCAGCCAGTGCAGAGAAGGTTTTTTGTGCGCAGACAGGCCTGTTTTGAATTTTTTTGCAAAAAATGCAAATTTGTGGTTGACAATTGCCGGGCGGTACGGTATAATAATCAGCGTCGCCGGTAAACAACCGGCACGAACACATGGAATGTGCGGCCGTAGCTCATCTGGTAGAGCGCCACCTTGCCAAGGTGGAGGTAGCGAGT
>ERZ1027094.150-NODE-150-length-57285-cov-18.562852_pt1 | contig 57285 bp, 56 predicted proteins | sample MGYA00519410_ERZ1027094 | MGnify/ENA primary metagenome ERZ1027094 (study PRJEB26926, sample SAMN06164647) | human gut metagenome | biome: ENVO:00009003; feature: ENVO:2100002; material: ENVO:00002003 | host: Homo sapiens | place: USA | collected 2012 ...
GAAGTTAGCGATTTCTTTTTCCGGTATTCTCTGTCCCACGGATTTCCTCATGATAGAAATAATCTACGATCACCGGATGCCCCTGCGGGACTCTGCCATAAGGCATTTCATTATCCACAAAGGCACAATCATACTTCTTAGCCATTTTCTCAGCTTTTACTTCAAGTGCTTCAAAGTAGCTGCGGTTATGCTTGTTATAGATCTCGTCGTAAAGTGGCACAAGATCAGGCTGTTTTTCGGCGATATAATCCATAATTGTCTTTTTGAAGCCGCCCCGAAGATTAAGGTTTTCGAGCCAGAACAGATCGCACTGATCCTTTACCCGCTCAAAGATTGCTTCAAAATCCGTGATACCGGGGAATACCGGGGATACGAAACAGACCGTACGGATACCTGCTTCATATACCTGCTTCATAGCAGAGATACGGCGCTCAATGCTCGAAGCAGAGTCCATATCGTTCTTGAAATTTTCATCTAGTGTGTTGATCGACCATGAAACGGTTACACGTCCAAGCTTCTTCAGCAGATCAATATCCCGTACCACAAGATCCGACTTTGTGCAGATCAGAATATCTGCGTCACTGCCAATCAGCTGCTCCAGAAGTTTTCTGGTATTCCCGAATTGCTCCTCCTGTGGATTGTAGCCATCTGTCACAGAACCGATGACCACCCGCTGTCCGGCATATTTCTTCGGATTTTTAATTTCTGGCCAATGCTTCACATCAAGGAAAGTGCCCCATTCCTCCTTGTGCCCGGTAAAGCGCTTCATAAAAGAAGCATAGCAATACTTGCAGGCATGTGTACAGCCCACATAGGGATTGACCGAGTAACCGCCTACCGGCAGACTGGACTTAGTCATGATGTTCTTTGTTTCCACCTCACGAATGAGGATTCCATTTATTACTTCTTCCATGATTTCTGTACCTCTAACACTTTATTAAATTCTTCCGGCATTTCCTGAATCATATTTTCATCCCCTATGATAGGGACAAGGTCTTCCTTCATAAACACCGGAATGCCGAGCTTATGTGCCTGGTCCGCCAGAGACCATGCCCATTCCGGCTCCGTATGAATCTTCCTGCTCTGAGCTCCGGTCATGGTGCCGACAACGATCCAATTGATTCCGGAAAGGTCAACTATGCCGGGATCGTCGAATAACGGCTCAAAGGTAACATGGTAATGTTTTGCTCTGATGTTTTTCCGAAGGGCATCAATACGCCACAGTTCTGCTTTCCTCGTCACCGTAACGCCAAACCATGCGTTTTCCAGATCGGTATCAAAATCCAGCAAATCAGGTCGCTTGGTAAGGAACAGGAACTGATGCTGTGGATTTTCACGGATCTTTGCAAATACCTCGTCTCTCCATTCCGGCTTCCATCCAGAGAGATCGCTCATGCCGGTAAGAAGAAAGTTCTGCGGACGTTTCTTTTCCATCATCTTGAGCTTACCCGGAAAGAATTCAGGGTCAGCGAAATCATCAATCATATGCCAGCGTTTCACGTTGTTGCGGGCATAGCAATATGTACACCCCACTGTGCAGCCAATGACGATATTCATGTTCTGAATCTGATCTTTGATACAAATACTCATGACTTCTGCCACTCCTCAAGATTCTTTCTGATGCGGTCGAGGCATTCCTCAAACCGGGTAATTTCTTCCGCTGAAAAACCTTTGTAGTAAATACTGCCCATCTCATCAGATACAGAATCGTACTCGCCCTTTAAGGCATGTGCTTTCTCGGTCAGAAACAGGAGCGTTTTCCTTTTGTCCGTTTCAGACTGAACACGGCTTATCAGCCCTTGATTTTCCATTCTTTCCAGCATCGTAGTAAGAGATGTTATCGCTAATCCGCATTTAGTCGAGAGTGACCTGATTGAAATACCATCCTTCTGCCACAGCACATAAAGAATACGCCCTTGGGCTCCATTAAACGCATCAATATTCTTTTCACTGAGAATCTTCTCGAAAATCCGGTCTCCAAGCTGTTTTATTTTGGTGACAAGAAATCCTCCATTCATTTCCATACAAAAGCTCCTATATAGTAGTTTATTAAAAACATACTATATAGGAGCTTTATTGTCAACAGTTTATATGTCTTAATAGGTAAATTCCGTTTTTTCAATTCTCCAAACTGGAATTTTACAGGGTATGAATGATATGAGAAGCAAGTTCTGCATTTTCTTTGTCTACAAAAATCTCTGTAATATACCGAGGCTTTATTCCAAAAGTCCCGATTTGTGCTCGCATCCGTGTTGCGTCAAAAACACTTCGCTGATTCACATCTTTGGTTTTGCAATAGCATTTGATTCCAGCCGCTGTCAAAGCATCTGTAATACGGTGGCAATAGGTTGAATCCGAAACCGTTGCTACCTGTGACTTGAAGAATCGTTCCAGCATGGTGAACCTCCTATGCAAAAAAGTTGAACGATGAGTACTTGATGAACCAACGTAGCAAATTCCGATTTGTTGAATCAAGTATAGCATATTGCGAACAAAAGGAAAAGGATTAGATGTGAATGCATGATGTTATCCCGCATTGACAAAACTGCGCAGAATCAGTACAATAAAACATAGCTATCCGCAAATTTTTTGCATGAGAATAAAGGAGCGTTTTTCTATGCCGAGCAATAAAGTCCGCACCCGTTTTGCGCCGTCGCCCACGGGTTATATGCACGTTGGCAACCTGCGCACTGCCCTGTACACCTACCTGATGGCAAAGCACGAGGACGGCACCTTCATCCTGCGCATCGAGGATACCGATCAGGGCCGCTATGTCGAGGGTGCGGTGGATGTTATCTACAACACCCTGCGGGAGACCGGCCTGCTGTGGGACGAAGGCCCGGACATCGGCGGCCCCGTGGGCCCCTATGTGCAGAGCGAGCGCATGGGCATGTTCAAACAGTATGCCGAGCAGCTGGTGGCCGAGGGCAAGGCATATTATTGCTTCTGCACCGAGGAGCGTCTGGAAGCCCTGCATGCTGAGCAGCGCGCCAACGGTGAGATGACCCACTACGACGGCTGCTGCCGCGACCTGCCCAAGGAGGAAGTGGAAAAGCGCCTTGCCGCCGGGGAACCCTATGTTATCCGCCAGAAGATCCCCCGCGAGGGCGTGACCGGATTTGACGATGTGGTGTACGGCCATATCGAGGTGAACAACAGCGAGATGGACGACCAGATCCTCATCAAGACCGACGGCATGCCCACCTACAACTTTGCCAATGTGGTGGACGACCACCTCATGGGCATCACCCACGTCATCCGCGGCAGCGAGTATCTGTCCTCCACCCCCAAGTACAACCTGCTGTATCAGGCCTTTGGCTGGGAGATCCCCACCTATATCCACTGCCCGCCGGTCATGAAGGACGCCCAGAACAAGCTGTCCAAGCGCAACGGCGACGCCAGCTATCAGGATCTGGTGGCAAAGGGCTACCTGACCGAGGCCGTGCTGAACTACATCTGCCTGCTGGGCTGGAGCCCCAAGGGCGAGTATGCCGAGCAGGAGATCTTTTCCCTGCCGGAGCTGGTCAAGATCTGGTCTCCGGACGGCATCTCCAAGTCTCCCGCCATCTTCGACCCCCTCAAGCTGCGGGCCATCAACGCGGAATATATCCGCCGCCTGTCTCCCGAGGAGTTCCAGAAGAAGGCGGAGCCGTGGATCGACAAGGCCGTGCATACCCCCATTGACAAAAAGCTGCTGTGTGCAAACCTGCAGCCCCGCTGCGAGGTGCTGGGCGAGATCCCCGAGCAGCTGGATTTCTTTGATGTCATGCCGGAGTATGACGTGAGCCTGTATGCCAACAAAAAGCAGAAGACCACCCCGGAGACCGCAAAGGAGGCACTGGAAGCCCTGCTGCCGGTGCTGAGCGATGAGGCGCTGGACTTTGCAGACCGTGATGCCGTTTTTGATGCCTGCAAGGCTAAGGCCGAAGAGCTGGGCAAGAAGAACGGCTGGCTGCTCTACCCGCTGGGCATTGCCCTGTCCGGCAAGCAGCGCACCCCCGGTGGCGGCACCGACCTCGCCTGCATGATGGGCCGTGAGACCACCCTTGCCCGCGTTAATGCGGCAATTGAAAAGCTGAACGGCTAAGCATAAGTACAGAGATCTGGGAGGTGGAACCTATGATGTACCCGTTTATGACATTGGATGACGATACCGAGATCGTGCATTCCGAGATGAAGCCCGATGGCCGGGTAAAGGTGTACCTTGAAAAACCGGATGCAGAAGATTGTTTCCACTCAGCAGTGTGCTGGCTGCCGGGCTATGACTGGCAGGAGGTACACGGCTTCACGCCCGAGGAGATCGCGCGGTATCAGAAGATCGTGGAGTCTACCGCGCATCTGATCTTGCGGTTCTCCCAAGAAGGAGGCGTGGAAAATGCCGCAGGTTTTTAAGGTTGGTTCCTACTGGGTCTATTTCTGGGCCAACGAGAATGAGCCATTGGAGCCGATCCATGTGCACGTTGCGCAGGGCGCACCCAACAGCAACGCCACGAAGATCTGGATCACCAAGGCGGGCGGCTGCTATCTGTGCAATAATAACTCCCAGATCCCACCCCGGGTGCTGCGTAACATTATGGCGGTTATTGAGGCCCGCAGCGGCGAAGTGATCGAAAAATGGACAGCCTTTTTTGGCGAGATCCGCTATTTCTGCTGAACGGCTGATTTTTTGCAAAATAACACAAAGCTCTGCGGTGTTTTTGGATGCCGCAGGGCTTTTTTGCGTCTTTGGGCCGGTTTGCGGCAGAACACTGCACTGCGCTAAAAATCGCCGCCGCCCCGCGCTACAGTATATGCAGAAAGCGCGGGGCACAGAACAACAGGACCCCGCCGGAAAGCGGGGAGTTTTTATGACAGAGCGGATGGGTCTGGTAACAGCAGGGCGGCAGGACAGGCGTCCGGCGGCATTGGCACGGCGGGCAGAGCTGCGCCCGGCAGCCCGCAGGCTGGCGGCGGTGGCAGTGGGATTTGCAGGCGGCTGGGCCGTTCTGTACGGTGCGCTGATGCCCTTTGGTCTGGGCTTTGTGCTGGGCTTTGCAGAGGACTGCTTTGCCCCCTGCGCGGCAGGTGCGGCGCTGGGGATGCTGCTGCATGGGTTTGGCGCACTCTCGCTGCGCAGCGTCTGTATGCTGTGCGCATTGGGCGCTGCAGTGGCGGCACGGTGGATGGGGGCCAGAACGCTGGCCCCGGCGGCACTGGCGGGCTGCGGCACGCTGATCGGAATGGCGCTGTGCTTTGCCTTTGGCGGAGAAGGGACGGAGCTGGTGCTCTACAGTGCGGCAGATGCCCTGCTGGCTGCAGCCATCGGGTTCTGTCTGCGGCAGTTCGCGCCCGAAAAGCCGGGTGCCGGGATGCTTCTGGTAGGGACTGCAGCGGCAGCAGCGCTGGGCAGTGTGCAGCTGTGGCAGCTGCAGCCGGGGGTCATTGCCTGCGCGGCACTGGAGCTGTACCTGTGCAGTAAGGCGCAGGTCAAGGCGGCCCTTGCCGCCAGCGCGGTGCTGGGGGCAGCCCTGTGCGCCGCAGACCCGGCCCTCAGCTTTGCGGCGGCGGGCCTTGCCTGTGCCACGGCGGCAGCAGCCGTGCTGGCACCCGGGCGGCGGATGGAAGCAGCCGCAGCCTATGCGGGCGGCTGCGTGACCGGCGCACTCTGTGTCCAGCCGCCCGGAAGTGCGTTCCAGTACTTGCTGAACGTCTGCATCGGCATCACGGCGATGGCATTGATGCCGGCGCGGTGGCTCGTGCCGGAGCCGGAGGACAAGACGCCGCCCCGGCAGGCACAGCACCCGCAGTACAGCGCTGCCGCTACCCGGCTGGAACAGGTATCGCAAAGCCTTGCATCGCTGGCCGAGACCGTGAACGATGTCTACGACACGCTGCCGCACCGGCGTGAAAATTTCCGGTGGGTGATCGACAACACGCATGATACCCTCTGTTTTAACTGTGGGCGGCGGGATACCTGCTGGAAACAGGAATATGCCGCCACGCTGGAGGGGATGGAGGCACTGCGCCCGCTGCTGGAGCAGAACGGCGGGCTGGAAACCGCCCAATTGCCCGGGCAATTATCCCGCTGCATCCACCCGGCGGCACTGTGTGCAGCCGCAAGCCGCTCCTTTGCGCTGTACCGCAGCCGCAGGGAGGCCCGCCTGCACGCGGAAGCCATGCGCACTGCCCTGACCGAGCAATACAGCGCGGTGGCCGAAGCGCTGGGCGTGCTGGGGGAGCAGCTGGGCCGCCCGGGAGACCCGGAACCTTACAGTTCCGGGCGGGTGGCGGACTTTTTTGCGCAGCTTGGCACTCCGCCGCAGGAGTGTGCCGTCACGCTGGATGATCTGGGCCGCACCCATGCGGCGGTCACGCTGCCGCGCACCCGTTTTTCCGCGCAGGAGCTGGCCGCACTGGCCGGGGAGGTGGGCCGCATCTGCCGCCGCACGCTGGAAGTGCCGCAGGTGCTCTCCTGCAAGGGAATGACCACCCTGCTGTTCTGTGAAAAGCCTGCCCTGCGGGCGGTGTTCGGCATGGCGGGCGCGGCGGCGCGGGGCAGCATTTCCGGCGATGCGGTGCAGCAGTTCTGCAGCCCGGCAGCGGCGCAGATGATCCTGTGCGACGGCATGGGCACCGGTCGGCCTGCGGCGGTGGACGGAAACCTTGCCGCAGAGCTCACCGCCCGGCTGCTGAAGGCAGGCTTTACTGCGGAGCTGGCGGCAAGGCTGGTCAACGTGGCCCTTGCCCTCAAGAGCGAGGATGAGAGCGGGGCTACGCTGGATCTCATCAGCGTGGACCTTTACACCGGTACGGCAAGGCTCTTCAAGGCCGGGGCAGCGCCGGGGTTCCTTGTGCACGGCGGGCGGGTGCGGGCAGTGGGGGACGCCAGCCTGCCGGTAGGGATCCTGAGCGGGGTGAACGGTCAGAGCCGGGTGGTGCATCTGACGGCCGGGGATTACGCGGTGCTGGTGTCGGACGGCCTTCTGGTGGATGGCCCGGGCTGGGTGGCAAAACAGCTGGAGCTCTCGGCGGCAGCAGGGGAGCCGCCGGAGCAGATCGCAAAGACGCTGGTGGAGACGGCCCGTGTGCGCGCCCAAAAGACCGGCAGGCCGGACGACATCACGGCGGCGGTGCTGCGGCTGGAAAAGTGCTGAGTTCACACAAACTTCGTTGATTTTCGGCAGGGAAGAAGGTATACTATGGAAGCATAGAAACAAAACTGGAGGGCAGAAAGATGCTTACCATTACCGTGGCGCAGGACGGCAGCGGCGATTTTGCTTCGGTGTCCGAAGCAGTGCTGGCCGTGCCGTATGACTGCAGGGCAGAGATCCATATCGGGCCGGGCACTTACCGGGAAAAGCTGGTCTGCGAAAAACAGGACATTGCCCTGCTCGGTGCAGGCATGGACAGGACCCGCATCGTGTGGGGCGACGGCGGCAGGCTGCCGCACCCGGACGGCAGGCCCATCCATACCTTCCGCAGCTACACGGCTTTTTTCAGCGGAGAAGGTCTGCGGGTGGAAAATTTGACCATCGAGAATGATGCCGGTCCCGGGGCCGAGGTGGGTCAGGCTGTGGCAGCTTACGTGGACAGCGCCCGCGCGTTTTTTGCAGATGTGCGGCTGCTGGGTAATCAGGACACCCTGTTCTGCGCCCCTCTGCCGGAGAAGGAGCGGGAGAAGGACGGCTTTCTGGGCCCGCGCGGTCTTGCGCCCCGCCGCCCGACTGCCCAGTATTACCGGAACTGCCAGATCGCAGGGGACATTGATTTTATCTTTGGCGGTGCGGACGCCCTGTTTGAGCAGTGCACCATCCGCACGGTGAACAATCACCTGCCCGCCAGCTATGTCACGGCTCCCTCGGGCCGTGCCGATGGCCTCGGGTTTGTGTTCTGGGACTGCGACTTTGTTTCGGACGATTGCCCGGCGGGCACGGTATTTCTGGGTAGGCCATGGAGGCCCACCGGAAAGACTGCCGTGCTGGACTGCCGTCTGGGAGCCCACATTGCACCGGAAGGCTTTTCGCCCTGGCAGAGCCGCACCGACTCGGACCTTGCCTGCTTTGCGGAAGCGGGCAGCACCGGCGAGGGCGCAGCAGCGCGCGGTGCATGGGTGAAGCAGCTGGACGGCCAGCAGGCCGAAGAGCTGCTCAGATGTGCGCGGAAACTTTGCAGACCGGAATAAAAATGGAAAATATAAAATAAAGTATAAAACGGATTTGAAGGATCTTCTATGAAAAAACTGCCGAATTTTGTCAAATGGCTCATCATTCTGGCGGCACTGGCTGCAATGGGCTGGATGATGTGGGCTGTGAATGATCGTGCCTCCCGGGTGGAAATGCCCGCACCGGATAATACATTCGGAATTTATCACACAGCAGATTCCAGCCAGTAAATCATTTGGAATGGCCGCAGCATTGCGGGCAGAAACGATGCTCTATAGAAAAAGCAAAAGCCGGGACGACCACACGGTCATCCCGGCTTTAAAATTATGCCTGATTATTCCTGCCCGGCCATCTCGGCTGCATTGGCGGGCAGATCGTTCATGACGAACCAGAATGTGGTGCCCATGCCAATGGCGCTCTGCACGCCAAAGCGGAAGCCGTGCTGCTGGAAGATCGCCTTTGTGATGGAAAGGCCAAGGCCGGTGCCCTGCTTTCCGGCGTCGGAGCGGGAGCGGTAGTACCGGTCGAAGATATAGGGCAGGTCGTCGGCGGCAATGCCGGGGCCGTGATCCTCCACCTCGATCCGCACGCCCTCAGTGCAGCGCTGGGCCCGCAGGATGAAGATGCCGTCTTTGCCGATGTGGTGCATGGCGTTGCCCAAAAGGTTGTGCAGTGCACGCTGCATCATATCCGGGTCGGCGTAGACCGGCAGCTCCTCGTCCGGCAGCTCCAGCTTCAGCTGCCAGCCGTTCTGGGCGCAGATGGCGTCGTAGCGCTCGCTCACCTCGTCACACAGCTGAGCCATGTCAAAGTGCACGCGCTCACATTTTGCCGCGCCGCTGGTCACCTTGCTCAGCTCCATCACGCTGGAGACCAGCGCGGTCAGACGGTCGGTCTCATCCACGATAATGTTCATCTGTTCATCGCGGTGGGCCTTGTCATCGCCGGTAATGTCGCGCACCGTCTCGGCATAGCCCTTGATGAGGGTCAGCGGGGTGCGCAGGTCATGGGAGACGTTGGCCAGCAGATCGCGCTGCATCTGTGAAGAGCGCTGCACCTCGTTTGCCATGTGGTTGAAGTCCTGCGCCAGATCGCCCAGCTCATCGCTGCGGCGGGTGTCCACCTGCACGGCGTAGTTGCCCATTGCCATCTGGCGGGCAGCGCTGGAAAGCTGGCGCAGCGGTTTTGTGAACCACTCGCTGAACAGCCACCCTGCCGTCATGGCAAAGGCAAAGATCACGGCTGCTGCCATGGGCAGCACGGTGCTCAGGATCTTGCCTGCCTCGGCCACATGCACAAGACTGGTAGTGACAAGCACGGTGTATTCGCCGCCGGCCGTGTTGCGCCCCACCAGCAGCTGGGCGGAGCCGGACAGCCGCGGCGGGTTCAGGGTCTGCACAAAGCCGCCGGTGGTGCGGCATTTTTTGCGCATGGCCACGGCGGTGGAAACGATCATGTCGTTGTTGGCAGAGTCGGAAAGCAGCGTTTCGTGCAGGTTGCAGTAGGACTGGTTCTCGATCTTGTAAATGGTGCGCATGGTGGAATCCGAGATATCCACGCAAAAGCTGTTCAGAGAACCGCTGGCGTACAGCTGGGTGGCCAGCCGGTCAAAAAAAGACGTGTTTACAGAAAGCCGGCCAAAGGACCAGGAGGAAAGCGTTTCGTCCTCCGCAAGGGCTTTATCCAGATCTGCCGTGATGTTTTCGGCCTGCGTGGTCAGCTGTTTTTCAATGTGCTTGGTGTACAGCGGCTCCAGCAGCTGGGTGGACAGAAACCACACCAGTGCCAGCAGGAACAGACAGATACAACACAAAAACCACATCAGCTGGCCGCGGATGCCGGGAGAGTGATGGTGCCGCATGAACCCTACACTCCTTTATCAGCGCGTTGCGTCGGGGTCGAATTTGTAGCCGATGCCCCACACGGTAGCAATGTAGCTGCGGCACTTACCCAGATGGCCCCGCAGCATTTTGACATGGGTATCCACCGTGCGGTCCTCGCCGAAGTAGTCGTAGTTCCACACCTTCTGCAGGATCTTTTCACGGCTGAGGGCGATGCCCTTGTTGGAAGCAAGGAACACCAGCAGGTCGAACTCCTTGGGAGTCAGGGCAACCTCCTCGCCGGAAACGCGCACCGTGTGGCTGGCGGTGTCGATGGTCAGCTCGCCGAAGGTCATGGTGTCGGAGGCGGCAGCGGGCTTGGGCATGGTGCGGTTCAGCACCGCTTTCACGCGGGCCACCAGCTCCCGGGGCGAGAACGGCTTGACCACATAGTCGTCTGCACCGCCCTCAAGGCCCGCCAGCTTGTCGTATTCCTCGCTGCGGGCGGTCAGGATGATGACCGGCGTGTTGATGTGGCGGGCGCGCATCTCCCGCAGGCAGGTCATGCCGTCCATGAACGGCATCATCAGATCCAGAATGACCAGATCAAAGGCCCCGCCGGAAAGCTGTGTCAGCGCAGCAGTGCCGTCAGCGGCCTCTTCACAGATGTAACCGGAATATTGTAAATGTTCACGGATCAGCTCGCGGATACGCGGCTCATCGTCAACGATCAGGATCTTAGCCATAGTACACAGTCCCCTTCCTCGAAAATAGACTTCATCTCTATCATATCATACAGCAAGAATAAAAAAAAGCTGTGAAGTTTGCGTGAACGCTTTTCAAAAAGCATCGGCGGGCCAGCCTGCAGCCCTGCTGTCAGTATACCACAGAAAACCGGCCCTGCACAGCCGGAGTCTGCCGCAGGGGAAAACAAATGCCCTCCCGGATGGACCGGAAGGGCATCGCTCCAGCGGAACGGTCAGGAAAGTCACTCAGCCGCTTCAATGCGCACAAAGCGCGGCTGCACCCTGCCGTCCCGCTCCACGGTCTCACACCACATGGCGGCCGGGCGCACCCAGAGGCCGCGCTCACCGTACAAAGCGCGGTACACCACCATTTCCTCTTCGGTCTCGCTGTGCCGGGCCATGCCCAGCACCTCGTATTCGTTGCCCTTGAAATGCCGGTAGCGGCCCGGCAGAACGTTGTATTTGAATGGTTCCATTTTCATCCTCGATTCCGGTCGTTTGTGCACGATGCTATCACCAAACGGATTATAGCATACTTTCGTGCAGCAAAAAAGCCTTTTGCAGGAAAGATGCGGAAAAAGGTCTGCGGCGGATGCTTGCACTGCCGCGCCGCAAATGCTATACTGAAACGATAAGGGCAGGCAAACCTGCCAAGACTGCTGACAAACAAAGGAAATAGCCCTATGAGGATCGGACTTGTTGAATTTCTGCTCATCCTTGCCATTGCGTCGCTCACCATCGGGCCGCAGGTGGCATTGTTCGTGGACCGCTGGCTGCGGCGGGCAAACCGCGTCAATGCCAGAGCTGCCCGCCGCCGGGCAGAATATGCCGCGCAGGCGGCTGCCGAGCGGGACGCCCTGCTCAAGCGCTTCCGCACGGCCAGCACGGTGTTTGGCGTGTGCATTCTGCTGGCGCTGGTATATACACTGGTGTTCCGGCCCATCGATACACCGCCGCAGGCGTACGATGCCCCTGCTGTGCGGCAGGATACCGGTGCAGCACAGACGGCCCTTGCAGCCGACGATAAGGGCACGCTGGACCTGGGCGAGTATCAGAACGTGGACTGCATCCGCGCCCGGGATGGTCTTGTGTATGCTGCAGTCTACGATGGCGCCGCGCTGAAAAAGCGCCAGAGCGACCTTGTGCGCACCGATGGCGGTCACACAGCGGCGGTGCTGACAGTGGACGGTGAGCTGACCGGCTTTGCCTTTGACGGCAGCGGGGACCTGTGGCTGAGCATCCTCACGCCCGGCGGCGGCAGTCTGTGCCGTGCCGCCCACGACAGCTGGGGCACGGCGGTGGAGCAGGTGGTGACCCAGATCGATGGTGCACCGCTGGGTGCAGTCTCGGCGGTGGAAGCCGCGCCGGACGGCCGGATCTATTTTGCGGTTGCTGCCGCTGCCGGTGCCGCGGACGGGCTGGAGAGCACTCTGCGTACCGAACTGCTGGCCCACACCGGCACCGGCTGTGTGTATGTGTACGATCCGGCGGCACGCTCGGTGCAGAAGGTGCTGGGCGGCGTGGCCGGTGCTGCCGGTCTGGCACTGAGCCCGGACGGCAGCACCCTGTATGTCTCCGACCTTGCCAGCCGCTGTGTGTGGAGGGTGAGCGCTGACGCGCAGGATCTGACCGCAGGCGGAAAGAACTGCAGCAGCTTGGTCTCCGGCCTGCCGGGGTATCCCGGTGCGCTGGCGATGGACCCGGACGGGACCCTGTACATCGGCTACCGCTGGGCCCGCAGCAGCTGGCTGGAGAAAAATGCAGGCAGCACCCTGCTGCGGGGCATCGCCCTGCGTGCAGGCCGGAATCTGCAGGAGAAGCTGTTCAGCCTGCCTGCGGACGCTCCATGCGCCGAGGCGGTGGACACCGCAGACGGCAGCTGGCAGCGGGTGGTCTCCGGCCGGGGCGCAGGCAGCGTGACGGCGCTGTGCCCGGTGGAAAGCAGGCTGTATCTCGGCCTTGCAGGCAGCGAAAAGGTGCGCAGTGCAAATCTTTGATTTTTGATAAAAAACGAGGTGTTTTTTATGACAGAGGAATTCAAAAAACAGATCGAAACCGAGGCGCGGCAGGCCGTGACAGAGCTGCTGGCGCAGGCTAAGCTGAAAAAAGGGGACGTGTTCGTAGTGGGCTGTTCCTCCAGCGAGATCGTGGGCGGGCACATCGGCAAGGATTCCAGCCTCGAGGCGGCACAGGCCGTGTATGCAGGCGTGGCACCGGTGCTGGCCGAAAACGGCATCTGGCTGGCCGCGCAGTGCTGTGAGCATCTGAACCGCGCCATCATAATTGAGCGGGAAGCCGCCGAAAAATACGGTTGGGAAGAGGTGTGCGTGGTGCCCCGCCCCCACGCAGGCGGCAGCTGGGCCACTACCTGCTGGAAGAAGTTCCGGGAGCCGGTGGCCGTGGAGGAGATCCGTGCCCACGCAGGCATTGATATCGGCGGCACCCTCATCGGGATGCACCTCAGAAGGGTGGCAGTGCCGGTGCGGCTGAGCCTTTCAAAGATCGGTGAAGCCAACATCCTGTGCGCCCGCACCCGCCCGAAGCTCATTGGCGGCGAGCGCGCCAAGTATACCGAGGAGGACTGAGCATCATGGCAGAAAAGAATCTGGAACAGATGAAGGAGGCCGTGGCGGAGATCCGGGAAAAGATGGCAGCCGCGGCCCGTGAAGCGGGCCGCGACCCGGTAGCGGTGCAGCTGTGCGCCGCCTGCAAGACCCGCACTGCGCAGACGGTGGCCGCAAGTGCCGCGCTGCCCATCGATGTGTTTGGCGAGAACCATGTGCAGGAGCTGTGCGCAAACTTTGACGCCGGTGCCTACTGCGGCAAGCCCAGTCACTTTATCGGCCATCTGCAGACCAACAAGATCAAAAAGGTGCTGGGCCGCGCCAGCCTCATCCAGAGCGTGGACAGTGAGCATCTGCTGAATGCCATCGAGAAGGAAGCAGCCAGGGCCGGCATCGTGCAGGACGTGCTGCTGGAGGTGAACATCGGCGGGGAGGAGAGCAAGACCGGCGTGGCACCGGAAGCGCTCTGGCCGCTGCTGGATGCCGCTGCCGCACAGGAGCACATCCGGGTCAAGGGGCTGATGGCCATTCCTCCCGTGAATGACGATGATGCCCGCAACCGCCGCTATCTGGCCGAGGTGTACAAGCTGTTCGTACAGGCGGGCGAACGCGGCTATTCCAACGTGTCCATGGAGACCCTCTCCATGGGCATGAGCGGCGACTTTGAAAACGCCATCCGGGAGGGTGCCACCCTCGTGCGCATCGGCACCGCCATCTACGGCGAACGGGATTACAGTAAAAAGTAAGAGAACAAACCCTCTCCGTCATTGCTGCGCAATGCCACCTCCCCCGAAAGGGGGAGCTGGCGAACAAAGTGAGCCTGAGAGGGTTTTACAACAGGAGGAACCATGTCAAAAACCAAGATCAACGACCCCGGGGCGCACCACGCAGGCAGCGGTGCGCTGATCCGGCGGTTTCTGCCCTATCTGGCAAAGTACAAAAAGACCCTGTTTCTGGATCTGTTCTGTGCAGCGCTGACCACCCTGTGTGATATCGTGCTGCCCAAGATCATGAGCACCATCACCAACGCCGCCATGGGCGTGGGCATCACCCTGACGGCGGGCATCGTGCTGCGGCTGGCAGCGCTCTATTTTGTGCTGCGCATCATCGACGGTGCAGCCAGTTACTATATGTCCAGCATCGGTCATATCATGGGCGTCCATATTGAGACCGACATGCGCCGCGATGCCTTTGACCACCTGCTGAAGCTGGACCACACCTACTACAACAACACCAAGGTGGGCACCATCATGGGCCGCATCACCAACGACCTGTTCGATGTGACCGAGTTTGCCCACCACTGCCCGGAGGAATTTTTCATTGCGGCCATCAAGATCGTGGTGTCCTTTGTCATCCTGTGCCGGGCCAGTGTGCCGCTGACGCTGGCGGTGTTCGCCTGCGTGCCGCTGATGGGGGTGGTGTCAGTATACCTGAATGGACGTCTGCGGGCACGGTTCCGCCAGCAGCGCGTGCAGATCGGCGAGCTGAACTCCACCATTGAGGACAGCCTGCTGGGGCAGGGCGTCGTGAAGGCCTTTGCCGCCGAGGATGAGGAACGGGAAAAGTTCGCCAAGGGCAACCGGGAGTTCGAGGAGATCAAGACTCTCGGCTACTACGCCATGGGTGCCTTCAACACCTCCACCCGCCTGTTCGACGGCCTGATGTATCTGGTGGTCATTCTGGCAGGCGGCCTCTCGCTGGTGTACGGCAGGATCACAGCCGGTGACATGGTGGCCTATATGCTGTACGTCACCACCCTCATTGCCACCATCCGCCGCATCGTGGAGTTTGCCGAGCAGTTCCAGCGCGGCATGACCGGCATCGAGCGCTTTGCCGAGATCATGGACACCCCCGTGACCATCGGCGACGCCCCGGACGCGGTACCGCTGCAGCCCGGCCCCGGTGACATCCGGTTTGAAAACGTCAGCTTTGAGTACCCGGACGACCACAACAAGGTCCTGCACAACGTCAGTCTGGATATCCGGCCGGGCGAACGGCTGGCGCTGGTCGGCCCCTCGGGCGGCGGCAAGACCACCCTGTGCAACCTCATCCCCCGCTTCTACGAAGTGACCAGCGGCCGCATCCTGATCGATGGGCAGGACATCCGCCATGTCACCCTGAAGAGCCTGCGGCAGGATATCGGCATCGTGCAGCAGGACGTGTACCTGTTCAGCGGCACGGTGGCCCAGAACATCGCCTATGGCAAGCCCGGCGCTACCCGCGAAGAGATCATGGAAGCGGCCCGGCTGGCGGGTGCGGAAAAGTTCATTCTGGCCCTGAAGGACGGCTTTGACACCTACGTGGGCGAGCGCGGCGTCAAGCTCTCCGGCGGGCAGAAGCAGCGCATCGCCATTGCGCGGGTGTTCCTGAAGAACCCGCCCATCCTCATTCTGGACGAGGCCACCAGCGCACTGGACAATGAGAGTGAGATCCTGGTGGGCCAGAGCCTTGAAAAGCTGGCCCATGGCCGCACCACCCTCACCATCGCTCACCGCCTGACCACCATCAAGGACTACGACCGCATCCTTGTGCTGGGTGAAGAGGGCATCGTGGAGTCCGGCACCCATGACCAGCTGCTGGCAAAGCAGGGCGTCTACTACCGCCTGTGGAACCAACTGCCGGGGGATGAAACGCTGTAAAAAACGCACGCATACAAAAAAGCTCTGCCGCAAGCACGGCAGAGCTTTTTGTGTACAGAGGGGATCATTCGCCCACGATCAGGCGCACAGAACCATAGATACCGGCATCGTTGCCGAGGATGGCGGGCACGATGGGGGTCTCACGGCAGGACTTGAAGGCATAGACCTTGAAGTGCTCCCGCAGCGGGGCAAACAGCACCTCGCCTGCGCGGGACACGCCGCCGCCCACCATGAACATTTCCGGGTCCACGGTGGCGGCAATGGTTGCCAGCGCCATGCCGAGGGTATCGGTCATCTCGTCCACCTCGCGGGTGGCAAGGGCATCGCCGCTGCGGGCGGCGTCAAACACATCCTTGGCGGCAAACTCGGTGCCGCGCAGGGTGCAGGGGGTGTCCGGGTTCTCGTCCAGCAGCTTCTTCATGCAGCGCACAACGCCGGTAGCACTGGAATACTGCTCCAGACATCCGTGCTTGCCGCAGCCGCAGGCGGCGGTCTCGTGGCGGTCCACCGTGATGTGGCCGATCTCGCCGCCGGCACCGTGGGTGCCATCGATGACCTTGCCGTTGACGATGACGCCGCCGCCCACGCCGGTGCCCAGTGTGACCATGACCGCGCTGCGGCAGCCCTTGGCCGCACCCATCCAGATCTCGCCCAGAGCAGCCACGTTGGCGTCATTGCCCACAAGGACCCGGATGCCGCCCAGCATGGTGCTCAGCTCTTCGGCTACATTATGCTTGCCCCAGCCGCCGAGGTTTGCGCAGATGATGGGCACGATGCGGCTGTCCAGCACAGGGCCGGGCACGCCCACGCCCACGCCTTCCACCTGAGCGGCGGCAAGGCCTTTTTCCTGCATCTTGCCCTGCACGGCAGCGGCCAGATTTTCCAGAATGTGTTCACCGGCGTTGGAGGTGTCGGTGGGAACTTCCCACTTTTCCAGCAGCTCGCCGGTGGTCTTGAACAGGCCGATCTTAGCGGTGGTGCCGCCCAGATCGATGCCGAATGCGTATTCCTTCATAGTTCATTTACCCCTTCTGCGGCCCGGGGCCGCATTTTTCATTCATACAAGCCAGTATAGCACACCCGCTCCGAAAAGAGCAGTGCCGCTGCGGATTTTCATGCAAACAGACGGAAAACGCAGTGGATATTTGGCACAAATGCCAGTGCTCACCGCACGGTGTTGGTCAGGCTGCCAATGCCGTCGATCTCACAGCGCACCGTGTCGCCGGGCTTCAGAAACTGCGGCGGGTCCATGCCCATGCCCACGCCTGCCGGGGTGCCGGTGGCGATGATGGTGCCGGCCTTCAGGGTCATGCCCTGGGTCAGCTCGTGAATGACATGGTCGATGTCAAAAATCTGCAGGCCGGTGTTGGAGTCCTGCCGTTTTTCGCCGTTGACAAAGCTGCGGATGCCCATTTTGGGCGGATAGGTGTCAAATTCGTCTGCGGTAACGATGCAGGGACCCATGGGCGTAAAGCCGTCCAGACTTTTGCCGAAATACCACTGCTTGTGGGCAGTCTGCACATCGCGGGCGGAAACGTCGTTCAGGATGGTATAGCCGAACACATAGTCCTTCGTCTGCCCGGCGGGCACGTCCCGGGCGTCTCTGCCCAGCACCACAGCCAGTTCGCATTCGTAGTCCAGCTTCTGCACAAGGTCGGTGTGGGCTTCAATGAAGCCGCCGTCCGGCACGGCGCGGCTGACCCGCTTGGAAAAATAAATGGCGTCCTGATGCTTTGTGGCAAAGGCATCCGCAGAGTATTTCTCCGCCTCGTCCGAGTGAGCCATATAGTTGATGCCAAGGCACACCACGTCCTGCGCAGGGCAGGGGATGGGGCTTTGCAGCTGTACGGCATCGATGGGCAGGGCCGGGATGCCTGCAATGGCAAGCTGCAGTCCGGCCCGCACCTGCGGGGTCAGAAAGGGAATGGCGTCGGACAAGGTTTCATAGGAAAGACCCAGCCAGCTCAGGGGCCAGACCTGCGTGCCGTCGGCAGAAAGAATGGCCGGATCCTCTACGCCGTCCGGCAGGCGGCAGGTAACAAAACGCATGTGGACTCCCTCCCTCAGTGGCGGTAGGCGATGGCGTTCCGGATGCGGTCGGCCTCAGCCTGTCCGGCCAGCTGGCGCACCAGTTCCAGCGCAAAGGGAATGGCACCGCCCAGACCGTAGCTGGTGGTGATATTGCCGTCCACGACGACCTCGGCATCCAGCACTTCGGCACCGGCCAGCTGATCCTGAAAACCGGCGTGAGCCGTGGCCTTTCTGCCTTCCAGCAGGCCCAGCTGTGCCAGCACGCTGGGGGCTGCGCAGATGGCGGCGACCTTTTTGCCCGCCTGTGCAAAGGAAACACAGGTGTCGGTGACGGTCTTGTTGGCGGCAAGGTTCGGGGTGCCGGGGATGCCGCCGGGCAGCACCACCATGTCCACATCCGAGTAATCGATGTCCTCTGCCAGTGCGTCGGCGGTGATGTGCACCTTGTGGCTGCTGGTGATGGCGCGGTTGCCGGTGGCGCTGGCAATGGTCACCTCCACCTTGGCGCGGCGCAGCAGATCGACCACCAGCAGGGCTTCACACTCTTCGGTGCCCGCGGCAAAAAATACAACAGCTTTACTCATAAAATATCCCTCCTGTGAAGGTTTTCTCCGGAGAAAGACAGCGCAGGATCCCCGCGCGGCGGGAACCGGCTGCTTCCCGGTCGGATGACAAAAAAGCCGCATGCCGCTCCGGGCGGCACGCGGCACAGCTTCTCATTTTTTGGCTTTTCCGGCAGATTTCTCCGCTTCCAGCAGGCCGCGCAGCACGCTGTCGTCGGCACTGAGCACCCGGCTGACCCGGCTGATGATGGCACTGGACGCACCGGTTTTATCCATGATCTCGGTGTAGATGCGTTTGTCCACCAGCATTTCGGCAATGTTGTAGCGCTGCTCCATTGCGCTCAGCTCGGAATAGCTGCACACATCCTGTAAAAAGCGGTAGCACTGTTCCGGGGTCTTGAGCTGCAAAAATGCCTGATACAGACCGGACTGACCGGTAGGATGATCTTTTGCCATGTCGTTCTCCTTCTTTGCAGATGCCGCCCACAGGCAGGCACTTTATTACACTACATTAGTGTAGAACAAACGAAGAAAAAATTCAATAGCATTTTGCGGTTTTCCGGCAGCAAAATCAGCCCAGAGTATGCTCAAACACCACTTCGTCCCGGGGAACGGTGCCGGTGTCCTGCTCAGCAGGCTTTAAATTGCGGTAGCGCAGTGCCTTGAAGAACTGCTGCACCGGCAGGGCCTTGGCGTGCACGGTGCACCACACACGGCCCTTGCCCTCGCCGCGGGCCAGCCGCTCGCAGGAGAGCACAATGTCCCGGCCCAGTGCCTTGCCGCGGTATTCGGGCTTGAGGTACAGGTGCATCAGGTGCAGGGCGGTGTTCTCCATCTTCCACGCAAAGTAGCCGATGGTTTTGCCGCCCAGAACGACCAGAAAATAGTTCACATCGTTGTCGATGTCTGCTTCGATGGCGTCTGCGCTCTGCAGCTCCTCCACAAGGGTGTCCAGCTGCTTTGCGGGGTAATAGCGCTTGTACACCTCGTGCCAGAGTTCACTGGCAAGGTCGGCGGTGGCGTGGATGTATTTGGCCTTGGCGACCAGCTTGTAATCAGGCTTCATAGTTCTCCTTATACTTTTACGATATAATCCGGTTTGCGGGGTGCTGCGGGCTTGGGGTCTGCAGCAGGATAGCCCAGAATGCAGTGGCCGACGCCGACCCAATCACCCTCGATGCCCCACTGCCGGAGCAGGGCCTTGCCCTCGTCGGATTCAAACTCTTCCTTTGCGCGGTTGATCCAGCAGCTGCCCAGCCCCAGCGAGGCTGCGGCCAGCATCAGATTGCCCATGACAAGGCTGCCATCCTGCACGGCATTCTTGGAACCGGCATCGGCCAGCACCACCAGAATGGTGGGAGCGCCGTACATAGGGTCGGTGTCCTTGCCCATGACAGCGGCGTTCATGCGGGTGAGCTGGGCGCGGGTGGCAGCGTCCTGCACCACCACGATCTTTGCGCTCTGGCGGCCCATGGCACTGGCGGCGTAGGTGCCGGCTTCCAGCACGGCATTCAGCTCTTCGTCGGTGATCTGTTCCGGCTTATAGGCACGGCAGCTGCGGCGGCTCTTAATGGTTTCCAAGGTTTCGTTGGTCATTCCAAATCCCTCCCTAAAAGCGTGTGCCTTTATTGTATCACAAGACGGGCCGGAGTGTAAAGAAATTCCCTGCAGAGACGGTTTTGTTGCGCGTAAACGTTATCGTTGCGGGAATCATGTCAAAATGCACAATAAAACGTAAAAAGATTATGGAAAAGCATCCTTGCTGCCAAAGGACAAATACGTTATAATAGGGCTACCAAACTGGAAAGGAGTCGTGCTCTATGGCAAAGGCATCGCAGGCAGTTATTCTGGAAAATGAATTTTATATCATCAAAGCCCCCAATGGAAAGGTGCTGGAAGTAAAGAACTTCAACACCGAGAACGGCGCGGCCATCCAGCTGTGGAGCTATGCAGGCCATCCGTGGCAGCAGTGGCAGTTCGTGGATGCAGGCGAGGGCCGCTGGCGCATCTGCAACCGCTTTACCGGCAAGATGATGGATCTGGCCCTTGGCGGTGTGGTGGAGGGCACATGGCTGCACCAGTGGGGCCGCACCAGCGGGCTGAGTCAGTGCTGGGCGCTGGAGCCCACCCGCAGCGGGCGCACCCGCATCCGCAATGTGCTGGCGGATAAATACATCGACCTTGTGGGCATGAACACCGCCAACGGCGCACAGGCCCAGATCTGGAACTTTGTGGCCGGCGGCAATCAGGAATGGACGCTGGAACGCATCGACCCGGACGCCGCCCAGAGCGGACGCCGTGCCGAGGAGGCCAAAGACCCGCAGCCCACGCCCAGCCAGCGCAAGCATCAGAACGACCTTGTGCGCAAGCTGAACAATGCGGGCAAGGGAAGAGCAAGCCGGAAGGGGCAATGATTTTAAATTGCCGCCGCGTTGCTCTGGCATGTTCAGAGGAAAAAGTTATTTTTGGTTTGCACCCCGGCAAAGCCTGCGGGCTTTGCCGGGGTGCTTTTTCCCGGGAGGGGCCGCAGCGAAAAACGGCATTTTCCACAAAAACAAGATCAAAAGGAGAACGCAATGAATCTAGGAGCCTTCATGAACCCGGAATTTCCCATTTTCAGCACCACGCTGTGTTATTTGGAACGGGAGGATGCCTACTTGATGCTGCACCGCATCAAAAAGCAGGACGACTACAACCACGACAAATGGATCGGTGTAGGCGGAAAGTTTGAGCGGTTTGAAAGCCCGGAGGACTGTCTGCTGCGGGAAGTGAAGGAGGAGACCGGCCTGACCCTGAAACGCTTCCGCGCCAGGGGCCTGCTGACCTTTATTTGGGGCAACATGACCGAGTTCATCCATCTGTATACCGCCGACCGCTGGGAAGGCGAAATGGTGCGGGGCAGCGCCTGCAGGGAGGGCGTGCTGGAATGGGTGCCGAAGGAGAAGGTGACCGGCCTGCCCATCTGGGAGGGCGACAAGATCTTCTTCCGGCTGCTGAATGAGGACCGGCCTTATTTCTCCCTCAAGCTGGTGTATGAAGGCGATACGCTGAAACAGGCGGTGCTGGACGGGAAACGGATCGTTTGAGCTCCATCTGCTGCGCGACAGCTGCAGGCTGACAGCAGCAAAAGGCTGTTCACCGCCCGGCCCCTTATCGTGAAAAGGCAACGCCGGAATGACCGCAGTCATTCCGGCGTTGCTGTATATAAAAATATTTTTCCGCTGATATTGCAACGGCGACGACTGCGGCCTGCGGCCAAAGACTTCCCCCGGCCGGGGGAAGATGTCGCATAGCGACAAAAGAGGGAATGCAGGGAGGAGCTGTTGGGGCCGTGGCCAGCAGGATGCAAGGCCCGCTCAAGGGCCGTAGTAGCCGCTGGGTGCCACAACTCGTCCAGAGCGAAGCGGAGACAATTCTAAAAGTTAGTTCAGCTTCAAATCGCCCTCTTTGATCCAGCCCATCTTCCGCTCAATCTCGCAGAAGATCACGCTCAGCACGGCGGGCAGAACAAAGCACAGCAGCACCATTGCAGCCCAGTCCATGGGGGTGATGGCGGTCTTGACGCCGGCGGCAATGTCGCTGACCCAGCCGGTGTACACGCCGATCTGGCCCACCAGACCGCAGGTGCCCATGCCGGAGGACACGGCGGCACCGTTCATCTCAAAGTGGAACACGCAGGTAGCCAGCGGGCCGGTGATGGCACTGGCCAGCGTGGGTGCGATCCAGATGCGGGGGTTCTTGACGATGTTGCCCATCTGCAGCATGCTGGTGCCAAGGCCCTGGCTCACCAGACCGCCCACACCGTTTTCCTTGTAGCTCATCACGGCAAAGCCGATCATCTGGGCACAGCAGCCTGCTACGGCGGCACCGCCGGCAAGGCCGGTCAGGCCCAGCGCGGCGCAGATGGCGGCAGAGGAAATGGGCAGAGTCAGTGCAACGCCTACGATGACGGACACCAGAATGCCCATGACCAGCGGGGCCTGCTCGGTGGCCCACATGATCAGGGTGCCCACCTGACTTGCGGCGGCACCGATGGGGGCGGCGATCAGCATGGAAAGGCCCACGCCGGAAAAAATGGTCACCAGCGGGGTCACGAGGATGTCCACGCGGGTCTCCTTGCTCACGGCCTTGCCCAGCTCGGAAGCCGCGATGGCGATGATGAGCACGGCCAGCGGGCCGCCTGCGCCGCCCAGAGCGTTGGCAGAGTAGCCCACGGTGATCAGGCTGAACAGCACCAGCGGCGGGCAGTGCAGTGCCCAGCCGATGGCACAGGCCATGGCGGGGCCGCTCATGGCGGTGGCGTAGCCGCCCAGATCCACCAGTACGTCCAGACCGGTCTGCTGGCCCAGCGTCTTGATGATGGTGCCGATCAGCAGGCTGGCAAACAGGCCCTGCGCCATGGCACCCAGCGCCTCAATAAGATAGCGCTGCGGGGTGATGACGATATCCTTGCGTTTTAAGAAATCTTTCACATTTGACATGAGAAACTGCCTTTCTGTTTCAAGATGGTTGATTCGATGCAAAAACTGCATGTCAAGTATAATACCATACACCTGTCAAGACAGCAAGATGAAACGCTGATTTTACTGGAAATATCTGCAATTTTTGGCTTTGTGCAATGTTTTTGCCGGTACAGACGTATTTGTTTTGGAGCATTTTCTGGTACGGGGTCTTGGGCAGCGCAGAGGACGCACGGCACAGGAGCGGCAATTGACGGGAGCTTGTCTGCGGGTGTATACTGGAACCGTATCAGAAATATGAAATGCTGCTCTCTGTGAGGGCGGCATCCCGATAAATTCAGAAAGTTTGGAGCACAGCATGAAAAAGATGTTCTGGAACAAGTTCAAGGTCCGCAGTGCGGCGGCAGTTCTGGCGGCGGCACTTGCCTTTTCGATGAGCGCACCGCTGGCACTGGCTGCACAGCCGGAGGAAGCGGCAGCGTCTGCCGGGACGGTGCAGGAGGCGGATATGCCCACCCTGCAGCCGGAGACGCCGGAGCTGGCCGCCGAGGACCCGGAGGCACCGCCCGTACAGGCCACAGAAGCCGAAGAAAACAGCACGAACCAGCACACCCCGGAAAACAGCGTCGTGCTGACCCCGGAGGAGATCCGTGCCGCACTGGATGCTGGTGCCATGGATGCCGCCGAAGCTCAGTGCATCGACCTGAGCGATGAGAACGGTTTCTTCAGCTGGCTGTTCAATTTCCTGTTTGGCTGGCTGGGCAAAAAAGACGAGTCCCAGCCGGAGCCGGCCTACTCCGGCTGGCGCACCTCCGGCGGCAAGACCTACTACTACAGCCAGAGCACCAACAAGCCGGTGACCGGCATCCAGTGCATCGACAATAAACTCTATTATTTCAATGCGGACGGCGTGCTGGAAAAAGGCAAGACCTTCGGCGTGGATGTTTCCAAGTATCAGAAAAATGTGGACTGGGCGAAGATCAAAAAGGCGGGCGTCAGCTTTGTCATCGTCCGCATCGGCTACCGCGGTTATGGTGCGGCCGGTACGCTGGTGCTGGACCCCATGTTCGAGGAGCATTTCACCAATGTGAAGAACGCAGGCCTGAAGGTGGGCGTGTACTTCTTCAGTCAGGCCACCACCGAAGCGGAAGCCAAGGAGGAAGCCTTTGCCTGCGCCTATGTGCTGAACGGACGCAAGCTGGATTACCCCATCTTCTTTGACACCGAGGCATCCGGCGCTTCCAACGGCTCTGGCCGCGCAGACGGTTTGGGTATGGAGGACCGCACCAAGTGCGCCATCGCCTTCTGTGAGGAGGTCAAGGCACAGGGCTACAAGCCCGGCGTGTACGCCTCTACCCTGTGGTACCGCAAGCGTATCGATCTGAACAGCCTGAAAAAGTATACCATCTGGAACGCACACTATGGCGTTGCCAGCAGCCCCATCGACTGCGCACTGTGGCAGGGCACCTGCACGGCACGTCTGCCCGGCTATAAGGGCGATATGGATGTGAACATCAGCTACATTGGATAAGTGAGGGACCTATGGACCATATTCGCCTGATCGCGTCGGACATGGATGCGACCCTTCTGGACGAACGCAGCCAGCTCCCGTCGGATTTTGCGGAAACGATCCGCGCATTGGCCGGGCAGGGCATCCTGTTTGCCGCCGCCAGCGGCAGACCGCTTTACACGTTGGAGACCATGTTCCCGGAATTGATGGAGGAGATCATCCTCATTGGCGATAACGGCGGCGCGGCCCGCTGGAAGGGCAAGGATCTGTTTGTGTCCGAAATGCCTGCCGAAGGCTGGCGGCAGCTGGCCCGGAGCACGAAGCAGGCCGGAGATGTGGGCCTTTTGTGCGGACTGCAGGCGGCCTACGCGGAAAAGCGGGATGAACGATACGATGCCGTGTTCAAGAACTTCTACACCCGGGTGGAGTACGTGGATGACCTGACCGCTGTGGAAGCGGCGGCGGATAAGTTTACCATCTATCTGCCCAACGACGACTCACAGGAAGCCTTCGACCGGACCTACGGCGCATTCCACACCGGAAATGGCGGTGCATTCTCGGTGGCGGTGGCAGGCAGAAACTGGGTGGACGTGATGAACCCCGGTGTGCACAAGGGCGCAGCGCTGGCAAAGGTGGGCGCACTGCTGGGCATTCCGACCGACAGCATGATGGCCTTTGGCGACACCTACAACGATGCCGAGATGCTTACCACCGCAAAGTACGGCTTCCTGATGGAGAACGGCAGCGAACCGCTGCGGGCGCAGGTGCCGTTTCTGGCACCGTCCCATCGGGAATACGGCGTGATGCAGGTGCTGAAACGGGTGCTCCGCCAGAACGGCGAAGTCTCGCCGGAGGATTTTGTAAAAGCGCATTGAGAAAAATTTGATTTAGAATTGTCTCCGCTTCGCTCTGGACGAGTTGTGGCACCCAGCGGCTACTACGGCCCTTGAGCGGGCCTTGCATCCTGCTGGCCACGGCCCCAACAGCTCCTCCCTGCATTCCCTCTTTTGTCGCTATGCGACATCTTCCCCCGGCCGGGGGAAGTCTTTGGCCGCAGGCCGCAGTCGTCGCCGTTGCAATAGCAGCGGAAATATTATTTTATAATTAGTAAATCCGAAAAGCCTGCGGGCTTTTCGGATTTACTTTTTCACGGGAGAGGTCGTGAAGGAAAACTGCATCTTATCAAACTTCTCCAGTCTGCTCCGCAGACAGCCCCCTCACGGAGGGGGCCCTTGGCAAAACCGAAAATCGCTCCTCTTCGCCAGAGGGGCGGCGGGCATTTTAAATCGTCATAACCTGCCCGGACTCTGAATAAATTGTTCTCAGAGCAATAAACAGGCTGGGGAGGCATGGGGATATGTTTGTAGTTACACTGAGCAAAACGAGCCTGAAAAAACTGGGTCTTGGCGCCATGTGCTGCGCGCTGGTGGTGTGCAGCGCCCTGCTGGGCCGGTTCATCAGCCAGCGCACGGTTGCGGTCTCGGCGGCGGTGAACCGGATCGAGAGCGCGCAGGATATCCAGACCTGGTTCACCGGCTATGGTCTGGATGTGGACGGCGCGTCCATCACGGCAGATAAGGTAAAGATCCCCCGCAAATGGGATGACAGCTTTTCGGCCTTCAACGGGGTGGTGCAGCAGAGCGGCATGGATCTTGCCCGCTATAAGGGCAAGACGGTGGAGAAATGGACGGCCCTGATCCCGGCAGCCAGCAGCGGCGAGACCAGCCGCTACGGCGTGCTGCTGGTGTATAAGAAAAAAGCTGTGGGAGCCTATCTGTTGGAACGGCCTTCCGGCGTGGTGGTGGGCCTGAAAGACATGCAGGCCGCCATGGCAGAGGCGGAAGCACAGCAGACCTCCGGCGAGGATTACAGCGGTGACTGGGGCGAGCGCCACGACGAGGAACTGACCGACGAAGCACAACAGACCTCTGGCGAGGACTACAGCGGCGACTGGGGCGAACGCCATGACGAAGAGCTGGATGCGCAGCAGACCTCCGGTGAGCCGGACGCTGCCCCGCAGGCGGTGCCGTATACAGAACTGCCGCTGGATGCGGAAGGCTACCCGGTGGAATGAGCACCGGAATGGCCCGCAAAAAACCGGGAACAGCCGGAAATGCCTTTGGCTCCTGCTGCAAAGCCAAAGGACAAAATGCCTAAAATTTACGCACAAACGGAAGAAAAAGTGAAATTTGCGCATTTTTGTCACATTTGTATGTTCAATTGTACCAAAATTTTGCATAAAAAATTAGCAATATAAAATGGTGAAAAATTTCCGACTAGGGTTTATAATAGAAGTATCAACCGTGCCGCAGCTGGGCTGCGTCCGGCGCAGGTGCAGAAGCGCCGCACGGGATCTAAGTAAGGAGAAAATGATTATGAAGGAATTCCAGTATACCGTTAAGGATGCATGCGGCATCCACGCTCGTCCCGCCGGCCTGCTCGTCAAGACCGTCAAGGGCTTTGCCAGCAGCGTCACCCTTGAAAAGGACGGCAAGAGCTGCGATATGCGCAAGCTGATGGCTCTGATGGGCATGGGCGTCAAGCAGGGCGAGACCGTTACCATCAAGGTCGAGGGCGACGATGAGGAAGCTGCAGCTGCAGCTGTCCAGAAGTTCCTGACCGAGAACGTCTGATTCCGCAGTTAACATGAGGAAGGCCCTCGCGGGTGAGCTGCGGGGGCTTTTTTTGGATTGTCGGAGCAGTGCGGCCCCGGCACAGATGAAGAAGGAGAAGTGTGCAATGCAGGTAGGCACCGGCAAAAGCGTACTCAATGGCATCGCCATTGGCAAGCTGAAGATCTATAAGAAAAAAGATACCGCTATTTCCACCGCCCCTGTGGCAGATACTGCCGCAGAACTGGAGCGTTTTGAAGCTGCCCGCCAGAAGGCCATTGAGCAGCAGACCGCCCTGTACGAAAAGGCACTGGCAGAAGCCGGCGAGGACATCGCCGAGGTGTTCAACATCCACGCCATGATGCTGGATGACGACGACTTTGTGGACGCCATCAAGGAGATCATCAACGGGCAGAAGATGTGCGCCGAGTACGCCGTCAAGACCGCCGGCAACAATCAGGCTGCGGTGTTTGCCGCCATGGACGACCCGTATCTGCAGGCCCGCAGCGCCGATGTGCTGGACATTGCGCAGGCCATGCTGGACATTCTGCAGGGGGTGGACAACGCTTCCCTGCAGGGCACCGAGCCCAGCATTCTGGTCGCGGAGGATCTGGCCCCGTCTGAGACCGTCCGCATGGATAAGAGCCTGCTGCTGGGCTTTATCACCCGGGAGGGCAGCTCCAACAGCCACACTGCCATTCTGGCCCGCAGCATGAACATCCCCGCCCTGATCCAGTGCAAGGATATTCAGGACGACTGGGACGGCAAGATGGCGGTCATCGATGGCTATAATGCCTGCGTTTACGTTGACCCCACCCCCGACCTGCTCAAGAGCCTGAAGAAGCGCCAGCAGGAAGATCAGAAGAAGCAGGCTCTGCTGCAGGAGCTGAAGGGCAAGCCCAATACCACGCTGGACGGCAAGACCATCAACGTGTTTGCCAACATCGGCGGCATGGGCGACGTGGGCGCTGTGCAGCAGAACGACGCCGGCGGCGTGGGCCTGTTCCGCACCGAGTTCGTCTATCTGAACTGCAAGGACTTCCCCACCGAGGACTACCAGTTCGAGGCCTACAAGCAGGTGGTGGAGAGTCTGGCTCCCCGCAAGGTGGTCGTCCGTACCTGTGACATCGGTGCCGATAAGACCGTCGATTACATGAAGCTGGATCACGAGGATAACCCCGCTCTGGGCTACCGCGCCATCCGCATCTGCCTGACCCGCAGGGACTTCTTCAAGACCCAGCTGCGCGCTCTGCTGCGTGCTTCTGCCTACGGCAACATGAGCATCATGTTCCCCATGATCACCAGCCTGCGGGAGCTGCAGGACGCCAAGGCTGTTCTGGAAGAGTGCCGTGCGGAGCTGACCGCTGAGGGTGTCAAGATGGGCCAGAACATCGAGGTCGGCACCATGATCGAGACCCCCGCCGCTGTGCTGATCGCGGACGAGCTGGCTGCTGAGTGCGACTTCTTCTCCATTGGCACCAACGACCTGACCCAGTACACCTGCGCGCTGGACCGCCAGAATGCAAAGCTGGAGCCGTTCTTCAACCCGCACCATCCCGCTGTGCTGCGCGCCATCAAGATGACCATTGAGGCGGGCCACCGCCACGGCATCTGGGTGGGCATCTGCGGTGAGCTGGGCGCAGACACCGCCCTCACCGAGACCTTCCTGCGCATGGGTGTGGACGAGCTGTCCATGAACGCCAAGAGCATCCTGCCGGTGCGCAAGATCATCCGCAGCGTGGACCTGAGCAAGCCTTCTGAGAAGTAATTCATCCGAGAATCCCGGTTTACCGTTCCCATAAAGCTCCCCGGCAGGGCATCCCGCTCTGCCGGGGTCTTTCTATACCGGGCAAAAGTTTACGGAAAATACTTTAAAACGATAAAGCGAAATGCTATACTATAAGCGATAACAGGGTATGCAGGTGTCCAGCGCTGCCCATGGAGGACCGTTATGACTCAGTTTTTGATCCGTCTTTTCATTCGCCAGCCCGACCGTGCGCAGGACCCTAAGGTGCGCGCCGCCTATGGCAACCTTGCCTGCTGGGTGGGTATGGCGTGCAACCTGCTGCTGTGTCTGGGCAAGCTGGCCGTGGGCACCCTGTTCGGCTCCATTGCCATCATGGCAGATGCTCTGAACAACCTGTCGGACGCCTCGTCCAACGTGGTCAGTCTGGTGGGTTTCAAGCTGGCCGCCAAGGCCCCGGACGCAGAGCACCCCTTCGGCCATGCCCGGTATGAATATCTGGCGGGGCTGGCAGTCAGCGTGACCATTCTCGGCATCGGCTTTTCGCTGCTGAAGGAATCGGTGGTCAAGGTGCTGCACCCCACCCCGGTGATGTTCAGCTGGCTCACGGTGACAGTGCTGGCGGCGTCCATCCTCGTCAAGCTGTGGATGAGCGGCTTCAACCGCACCATCGGGCGCATCATCTCCTCCGAGACCCTCATCGCCACGGCAGCCGACAGCCGCAACGATGTGCTAAGCACCGGCGCGGTGCTCATTGCGACGGTGCTGTGCCGCGTGACCGGCTGGGATGTGCTGGACGGTCTGATGGGCGTAGGCGTGGCGGCCTTCATCCTGATCTCCGGCTGGGGCCTTGTGATGGACACGCTCAGCCCGCTGCTGGGCGAAAGCCCCAGCGAGGATCTGGTGGACCACATTGAGCAGAAGGTGCTCTCCTATCCCGGCGTGCTGGGAATGCATGACCTGATGGTGCACGACTACGGCCCGGGACACCAGTTCGCCTCCCTGCATGTGGAGCTGCCCGCCGAGCAGGACCCGCTGGAGGCGCACGACCTGATCGACAACATCGAGCGGGACTTCTTTAAAAACGACAACCTCATGGTGACCATCCACTACGATCCCATCGTCACCTCGGACGCCGCAGTGGGGGTGCTGCGTGCCCGTCTGACCGAAAAGCTGCGTCAGATGGACCCGGAGCTTTCGCTGCATGATCTGCGCATCGTGCCGGGCAGGACCCACACCAACGTGCTGTTCGATCTGGTGCTGCCGGCAGGCTATGCAGGGGATAAGGTGGAGCTGCTGACTCAGCTGGAACAGTTCATCAAGGAACAGGATGCAGCCTACAGCTGCATCATCAAGGTGGAGCAGAGCTATACGGCTGCCCACAAATAAACTCTCAGGGGGAAGTATTATGCTGAATGAGACCTACCGCGCGATGCTCGGCAATAAGAGCGTCATCCGCGAGACCTTCATGTACGGCAAACAGCGTGCCGCAGAGATCGGATATGAGAATGTGTTCGATTACTCGCTGGGCAACCCCAGCGTGCCCTGCCCGCAGGAGTTCACTGCCGCCATGCAGGACCTGCTGGCCAACGAGGAACCGGTAAACCTGCACGGCTACTGCCCCAGTCAGGGCGACCCGGGCTTCCGCACCGATGTGGCAGCGCACCTAACAAAGACCTTTGGCCTGCCCTATGAGCAGAAGCACATCTTCCCCACCACCGGTGCGGCGGGTGCCATCGCCCATGCCATCCGCGCAGTGACCCGGCCCGGCGATGAGGTGCTGACCTTTGCACCCTACTTCCCGGAGTACGGCCCCTATGTGGCGGGCACCGGGGCGGTGCTCAAGGTGGTGCCGCCGCAGGCACCCACCTTCCAGCCCAATCTGGATGCCTTTGAACAGATGCTCACCGAGAAGGTGACGGCGGTGCTCATCAATACCCCCAACAACCCCACCGGTGTGGTCTACTCTGCCGGGACGCTCACCCGCATGGCAGAGATCCTGACCGAAAAGAGCCGGGCATTCGGCCACAACATCTTCCTTGTCAGCGATGAGCCCTACCGGGATATTGCATTCGACGGCAAAAAGGTGCCCTACCCGGCGGCGTTCTACCTCCACACTCTCACCTGCTTCTCCTATTCCAAGAGCCTGAGCCTGCCCGGCGAGCGCCTTGGTTATGTGGCGGTGCGTCCGGGCTGTGAAGGCGAGGACATCCTTGTGGACATGATGGCTCAGATCTCCCGCTTCACCGGCCACAACTGCCCGCCCAGCATCATCCAGCGGGCCGTAAGCCGCTGTCAGGATGTGACCAGCGATCTGAGCGTGTATGAGACCAACATGAACCTGCTGTACGATAAGCTCACCGCGCTGGGCTTTGAGGTGGAGCGTCCCGGCGGCACCTTCTACATTTTCCCGAAGGCGCTGGAAGAGGACGCCAACGCCTTCTGCAGAAAGGCCCGGGAGTTTGACCTGCTGCTGGTGCCCAGCGACAGCTTTGGCGTCAAGGGCTATGTGCGCCTTGCCTACTGCATCGACACCGAGAAGGTACAGCGCAGTCTGCCGGCCCTTGAAAAGCTGGCGGCGGCCTACCGCAAATAAACAAGCCGAACCGCTCCGGCGCGGCGATCGGCTGCGCGGGGCTGAAAACAAACCGCAAGAGAGGAAAGGGAACCCTGCTATGGAAAAGATCAAAATGACCACGCCCCTCGTCGAGATGGACGGCGACGAAATGACCCGCATTCTGTGGAAGATGATCAAGGACGAACTGATCCTTCCGTTTGTGGACCTCAAGACCGAATACTATGATCTGGGCCTGCCCAACCGCGACGCTACCGCAGATAAGGTGACCATGGATGCCGCCCTTGCCAACAAGAAGTACGGCGTTTCGGTCAAGTGTGCCACCATCACCCCCAACGCCCAGCGCATGGACGAGTACAAGCTGCACGAAATGTGGAAGAGCCCCAACGGCACCATCCGCGCTGTGCTGGACGGCACCGTGTTCCGTGCACCCATTATGATCGACAGCATCAAGCCGGTGGTCAAAAACTGGAAAAAGCCCATCACCATTGCCCGCCACGCCTACGGCGATGTGTACAAGTGCACCGAGTTCCGCATCCCGGGTGCCGGCAAGGCTGAACTGGTGTTCACCGGTGCCGATGGCTCTGAGCAGCGTGCCACCGTCTTTGATTTTGAGGGCGCAGGCGTTCTGCAGGGCCAGTACAACAAGGACGATTCCATCCGCAGCTTTGCCCGCAGCTGCTTCAACTACGCACTGGATGTGAAGCAGGACCTGTGGTTCGGTGCAAAGGATACCATCTCCAAGAAGTACGACCACACCTTCAAGGATATCTTCCAGGAGGTGTACGACGCCGAGTATCAGGCAAAGTTCGAGGCCGCAGGCATCACCTACTTCTACAGCCTCATCGACGATATCGTTGCCCGCGTCATTCGCAGCGAGGGCGGCTTTGTCTGGGCCTGCAAGAACTACGACGGCGACGTGATGAGCGATATGGTCTCCACCGCCTTTGGCTCTCTGGCCATGATGACCAGCGTACTGGTCAGCCCGGACGGCAAGTACGAGTTCGAGGCCGCCCACGGCACCGTCACCCGCCATTACTATAAGTATCTGAAGGGCGAAAAGACCTCCACCAATCCCATGGCGACCATCTTTGCATGGTCTGGTGCGTTCAAGAAGCGCGGTGAACTGGACGGCCTGCCGGAGCTGGTGAAGTTTGGCGAGGCACTGGAAGCCGCCAGCCTGCAGACCCTGAATGACGGCATCATGACGAAAGACCTGTGCGGTCTGGCTGAGGGCATCACCCCCACCGCCGTGGACAGCGAGGGCTTTATCAAGGCCATCCGCACCCGTCTGGAAGCCAAGCTGGCATAAAACGATTTTCAATATAACATAAAAACCGGAACGATCCACCCGAAAAGGGAAGATCGTTCCGGTTTGTGTTTTAGGCAGGATGTGCGGCAAACTGGAACTTGTCGGGGCGAGGCCCCTCCATCTTGCTGCCGCAAGACCGTTCTGTCGCTTAAAAGCCCCGCTGGGGCTTTCATTGTTCCGCTTCGCTCCACAAACGCGAACTTTCAAATTAGTCTTTGCAAATAACCTTTGAACCTTCACCATCAATTACAATTCCCTGACGGTTGTTAATTGGGCATAGATTCAAATCCGAAAACTCAGTCATTATTTTCTCGGTAACTTTCTTAAATGGTGCTGTAAGATAATGCGGAAGAACATAGAAATCAATCAAATCAAGCCCTGCATCATCTTCTTGTGAGTAGTCCTCCGGCTTTTCATCCATTTGTTCAATATATTGGATAGTTGGAGCGCATATAATCGCACCTGCCGATTCACCGATCATCAGTTTTCCCTTTTCCAATTCCTTCTTCAATAGCTCATCCGTTCCCGTTTTACGAAGCTGGTCCATAAGGAAGAAAGAATTTCCACCAGTAAAATATATCACATCCGCATCTTCAAAAACAGACTGTATCGTTAAATAAGCCTCCGTTGAAATATCAATTTCAGTTACGGCTGCTCCCAGTTTATTGAATAGCTTTCGAGCCGAGCCGACATAACCGGTATAGCCTTCACGCAGCGAAGCTGTGGGAATAAATGCGACTTTCTTGTTATCAATTTCTTCTTTTATCAAACTTCCTACACTTGAAAAGTGCGAACATAAAAACAGTTTCATCCATATCCTCCTTAATAAATTCCGATTTCACGATATCATTTCTAATACTAATTTTACCGTATTTTTCAGATTCAGTCCATCTTTTAATCCCAGTCGGTAGAAAAACTCTTCTGTTTCTGGCATGGGAATGGCGGAGATCATGAAGTCGTATCCGCTTTACACCAGACCGCTCAATTCCGGTAGGGCTTTTTAAGGCCCTAAATGCGTAGGTTGGTGCTTTGTTGCGATATGCTCCACGGTTACGGTGTATTGTTCATATTCTGTTTTCGGGAATCTTTATGAAATCTTCAAAATTGCCCGGTATGCTATCCGTAAAATCAAAGAAAGGACTTGATTATATGGATATGATTTTGAAAATGACTGACCTCTGCAAAAATTTCAAGGGGCAAATGGCGGTAAACAATGTGTCACTGAACATCCGGCGCAACTCGGTTTATGGTCTGCTGGGGCCGAATGGGGCTGGCAAATCCACGATCTTAAAAATGCTCACCGGCATTTTGCGCCCCACATCGGGAAGCATCGAGTTTGACGGCCACCCGTGGAAGCGGAATGATCTGGAGCATATCGGTGCTTTGATTGAGATGCCCCCGCTTTACGAAAATCTGACTGCATACGAAAATCTCAAAGTCAGAACTACATTGCTCGGCCTGGACGATGCACGAATTAACGAGGTATTGCAAATTGTCCAGCTCACGAATACCGGCAAGAAACGGGCCGGGCAGTTTTCTCTTGGTATGAAGCAGCGGCTTGGTATTGCTATTGCATTGCTGAACAGTCCCCAGCTTTTGATTCTGGATGAACCGACTAACGGCCTTGACCCTTTAGGGATTGAGGAACTTCGAGAGTTAATTCGCTCTTTTCCCTGCAAAGGGATTACAGTTATTTTGTCCAGCCATATTCTGTCAGAAGTCCAGCAGATTGCAGATCATGTGGGTATCATTGCTGGCGGCGTCCTTGGATATGAGGGAGAGCTTCGCGCCGGTGAAGATTTGGAACAACTCTTTATGGATGTTATTCGCAGAAATGGTAAGGAGGGATATTAAATGGAGATGGCATATATTCAGGCAGAGAACCTAAAGCATAAGAGAACTTTCACAAAAACGCTGATCGTTCTGGCCCCGTTTGTAACTGCGCTTATGAACTTTTTTGCCCCTCTTTGGTTCCAGCTCAATTCTTATAATTGGTGGTATATCCTGCTTTATCCTGGATTCCTTACGCTCACCTGTGCCTTGATTGAACAGCGGGATAATGGCAAACTAAAATATCGTGCCGTTGCTTCATTGCCTGTTTCGCAGAACAAAGTCTGGAAAGCAAAAATTGGAGTGGCCGGTATTTACTCCTGTGTGGGGAATTTCATTTTCCTGGCGCTAAATCTGTTGGGCGGTTTTGCAATATTAGTTATCAACGAAATTCCCCTGACAATCGGAATTTGGCAGGCTGCGGCCGGAACAGCTTGTATTGTCATTGCAAGCCTATGGGAAGTTCCGCTGTGCTTATGGTTATCAAAAAAAGTTGGTATCTTTGTCACGGTTATTCTTAATGCCGGACTTGGAAGCGTTTTAGGGATTTTCACGGCTACAACCTCTTTGTGGATGATCTGCCCGTATAGCTGGGTGCCGCATCTTATGATTTCCGTGTTAGGTATTTTGCCTAATGGTGAGCCGGTTGCAGATCAGAGTACGGCAATGGCATTTTGGATGATTATACTTGTATTGGTCATTTCGCTGGCCTGGTTTGCGGCGCTGTCATTTTTAACTGCAAGATGGTTTGAGAAAAAGGAGGTGGGGTAACTATGGTATCTGTGGTTCGCTGCTGGAAAGCAGAATATCAGAAGTGTAAACATAGCATTTTGCTCTATATGCACAGCATGATTCCGATTATATGTGCGGCGATTTTTGCGGGTTACTATCATATATCCAGATGGGAACTGGCAACCAAAATCAGTGCCTATCTGGAAGTGCTGGCCGTTGCGTTCCCGTTTCTGATCGGCATTATTGTGGGCCTGGTTGTTCAGATCGAAAATCAGGCCGGGCATTATCAGCTTTTGTTGGGAACAATCCCATCTCGCATGGCAACGTATATTGGTAAACTTGGTTTTCTGATGATCTGTGCTTTTGGCGCAACATTTTTAGCGTTAGGAACATTCGCTGCACTATATAGGGATGCTCCGGCAAGCCTTTACCTGAAAGCAGGGATTCTATTGTTGATTACCATGCTTCCCATTTACCTGATTCATTTGTTTGTGGGAATGAGCTTCGGAAAAGGTGCATCTATGGGATTGGGAATTGCAGGGAGTTTAATAGCTGCCCTTATGATAACAGGGCTTGGTGACGCTACATGGAAATATATTCCCTGGGCCTGGGGCGTTCGTGCTATGGATTACACTGTGCTTGCATGGGATAGCCCCCAACTGTATGCACAGGTAAAAACCGATTTTTTCAGCGGTATGATTATTTCTGTATGCTGCACTGTTTGTCTGCTGATTGCCAGTTTGGTTTGGTTTCATGGTTGGGAGGGAGGTAAAAACAGTGAATAAAAAGTGCCTGTTTGCCGTGGTAATTGTGCTTGTAAGTCTTGTCCCTTATTTTCAATATTGGTAAGGTAACGCGGAGAAATATTCATTGCGTCGCTTACATCTTTGCGACTTTCCTTTCTCGCTGTCCGCGCCGCTTTTATCGCTTGCCCGAAAGCTGCGAAGTCATAAAGTGGTACAGGTCTTTTAGCCATAATTATTCACCCTGCTATATTGTATAGTTCCTAACTTTTTCAAGATACGTCTATACAATTCCTACATCTAGCTTAAATAATTCCTAATATATGATTGGATAAATTTTAAATTCTTTATGAAACCTTCAAAAATAGAAACTATTCTTTATTCACAATCAAAAGAAAGGGTATCACAAAATATGGAAATGATTTTAAAAACAACAAACCTTTGCAAATCTTTCAGCGGGCAAACGGTTGTAAACAATATTTCGCTGAACATTGAAAGAAATTCTGTCTATGGACTGCTTGGACCGAACGGAGCTGGAAAATCTACAACACTAAAAATGATTACTGGCATTTTGAAACCGACTTCTGGAAACATCGAATTTGACGGTCATACATGGAAGCGTAGCGACTTAAACCATATCGGGGCATTGATTGAAATACCACCGCTTTATGAGAACCTAACCGCCTATGAAAATCTGAAAGTGAGAACTACCGTGTTAGGGCTGACAGATAAGCGGATTGACGAAGTGCTGCAAATCGTCCGGCTGACGGAAACAGGCAAGAAAAGAGCCGGACAGTTTTCTCTTGGTATGAAACAGCGTCTTGGAATTGCAGTTGCATTACTAAACAACCCGAAGCTGCTCATACTTGATGAACCAACCAACGGGCTTGACCCGATTGGGATTGAAGAACTTAGAGAGCTTATCCGTTCCTTTCCTGCAAAGGGTATTACCGTTATTTTATCAAGTCATATTCTCTCCGAGGTACAACAGACCGCTGACCACATCGGCATTATTGCGGGCGGCGTCTTAGGCTATGAGGGGAAACTTAATGCAAACGAAAATTTGGAACAGCTTTTTATGGACGTTGTAAAAAGCAATCACAGGGAGGGTTAAGGCATGGACTATCTAAAATCAGAACATTTGAAATTCAAGAGGACAATATCGAACAAACTGATTTTCATTGTTCCGCTAATTACGGCTATTTTTGCATGGATTATGGGTGGATATATGGGGTATCAATACATGACGCTTTACTGGTGGTATGCGTTCCTGCTTCCTGGAGCAATCGCAATTTTGTGTTCTTTGTCACACAGAAAAGAAGAAAACGCAGGGAAATACTATTCGGTATTTTCTATGCCTGTAAACCTTTCGAGATTTGAATTTGCTAAGGGCATTATCTTAGTCGAAAAACTGCTTGTTTCAGCGATATTTTTAGCATTGCTTATTTCTATCAGTAATATCATTGCTCCGGCAACGGCAGTATATTCTCTTTTACACAGCATTACAGGAAGTATCGGAATTATCCTTGCATCTGTCTGGCAAATCCCTTTGTGTCTGTACTTAGCACGCAAAACGGGAATGTTTGTGCCGATTGTGTTAAATACAATACTTGGGATTGTCCTATCTACTGCTACCGCATTAGGAAATACAATAGCATGGTGGTTTGTACCGTATTGTTGGGCAGCAAAACTGGCAGAGCCACTTATGGGAATTGAAATAAACGGAACTTATGCGGGGAATTGTGGATTTTCTATAGCCATTATGATTTCCATTTCGTTGTCAATACTCTTGTTTCTTATTTTATCCTATGCCGACGCGAAGGATTTTTCCAAAGGGAGGTAGACAGAAATGGGTTTTATTTATGCGCTTCGTTCTGAACAGGAAAAAACGAAGCATACATCGTTTGGGGCTATTCATTTTTGTGTACCCGTTATGGGGGCATTGTTATTTCTTGCTTACTATTCCCAGTATGCCAGCACCGCAGACAGTAAAAAGCTCAAAATGATATTGGAAATTACTACAACGTTTTTTCCGTTGTTGATAAGCGTTATTGTTGGTCTGAACGTTGCACTGGAAGAAAAAGCTTCACACTTCCAAACGCTGCTTGCTGTACCAAACAGACACAAAAATATGCTTGCAAAATTAACTTATCTTTATGGTTCGGGGGTATTTGCATTGTTCTTTCTGTTCCTGTTATTTGTGATTGGCATACATCTTTTGGGAATGGCTGATACAGTGCAGCTCGGAATGCTCATTGGAGCCGCCGCCGGGATGGCCTTTTGTAATTTTATAATATACATCTTGCACCTGTTCCTTAGCTTCAAATTTGGATTAGGGTTATCCCTGTTTTGGGGCGTGTTTGAAAGTCTGCAATGTATCTTATATAGCAATATTGAGCTGAAAGGTGTAGCCCGGTATATCCCCTTTGCATGGTCTATGAATTGGGTACAGGATATTTTGAGCCGACAAATTTTCAACTATGGAACGGAAAAAATATGGATTGCAGCATTAACGACAGGTGGCTTGTTGCTGACCTTATTATGGTTTTCTCATTGGGAAGGACGGAAAAATTATGAATAAAAATAGAAAAATGGTTATCGTCTTTCTGTTTGCTTTTGTTTTATGCTTTTCTCTTGCAGGCTGTACTTTACAGGACAGAATCGAAGAATATTCCAGTGACAAGGAACAATGCTATTTGAATACGGAAAATGTAACACGTTTTTCCTATAAAGGTAACGATTACACCATTTTGGCAGATACCGTATCAAATGGCGGGCTTGGAGAATGGATTGGATATATCCGGCAGCTTGCCGCCATAGACGAGAACGGAAAAATATTGCTGCAAGAAAATGTTGAACCGGCAACTTTTCAATCCTTAGCGGATTTGGCGGAGAAAGCACCAGAAGCCGCTTACATTATTCCTTTTCTCAATGTATATGCGGCTCCTAACGCAGACGATTATCTTATTGTAGATGTAAACGGAGGGTATCATAAAGCTGTTATCAGCGAAAATGTCAAAGATAGCGATACTGTTTTTGATTTTAAGAAAACAGAAGAATCTATAAATGACAGATTTGAAGTCAATCCAGAAAATGCGACACAGCTTCTTTGGGGCAGGACGGTTTATCAAGTAACGTCTGATATGGTATCAGATGATGAATTAGGCAGCTACATTGATATTCTTGCTGAAAGTGTTACATTCGATACAGAAACGAAAATCCCTTTGTCAAAAGAAGATTTAAGCAAGATTGACTGGTACGGGGAAAATGCCGGACAGGGGCGAGAGTATTGGTTTTACACAGATGTCTATGAGATTTACGGAACCGATAAAGCGGAAGCGGTTGCGGTCAATGTAAATGATAACTACTATATTGCAAAGCGACAATGACAGCTTTCCTGCCCTTGGAGCTTGTGCTATACTAAAAAGGACAACGAAAGGAGGCAACAATATGGCGGCGATCCTTATGATTGATGATGAACGGGCTATTTTAGAGCTTGTCAAAAACGGGCTGCGAAAGGATGGGCATTTCGTGACCGCTTATACCTCTGCCGCACAGGTACCGCTTGATAAGCTGAACAGATATGACTTGATTATACTGGATATTATGATGCCAGATGTAGACGGCTTTTCCTATTGTGATAAAATTCGTTCCCTTGTAGACTGTCCTATTCTTTTTCTGACAGCAAAGACAATGGAGCATGACATCACATTTGGGCTTGGTCTGGGAGCAGACGACTATCTGACAAAACCATTTCGTATTGCAGAATTGCGGGCGAGAGTAAACGCCCACTTACGGCGTGAACGTAGGGAACGACATACCGCACTTACCTTTGACCGCATAAAAATTGATTTATCTGCAAAAGAATTACGGGTAGATAACACGCCTGTTGCCTTAACGAAAAGCGAATATCTGATTTGTGAATATCTTGCAAGGAATAAAGGACAGGTATTTTCAAAAGAACAGATTTACGAAACTGTTTTCGGCTTAGAGGGCGACAGTGATAATTCTACGATTTCTACTCATATCAAGAATATCCGGTCAAAATTGAACAAACTGGATATTCAGCCGATAGAGACAGTCTGGGGGATTGGGTATAAATGGGAATGAAAAAAACAACATCACTGAAAGCGTCTTTTTGGAAATTCTTATATATGCTGTTGATTGGACTAATAGGTGCGGTGGCAATACCATTTAGTCTTATTTCAGCTGGAACCAGTACAGGGCTTATTACCTATGCGAATTATTCAGAACGCTACACAAAAGATCTTGCTCCTGTTATTGCCGCAACGCCGGATTTGGCAGATGTGCAGCTTCCTATGGGCTGTAAATATTTGGTGCTGGATAAAAATTATCAAGTGACGGAAACGACCTTAGAGGGCGACGATTTGGACCGGGCTATGGAATACGCAATATCCGGGAAGATAAATTCAAACCTCAACAAACAGTATTTGTTTGTGACCCGCAAAAATGAATATGTAGTGCTGCAATATTACATAGGTTCACAGTTTACAAATGAATGGCTTTATGAGTATTTTCCCTCACCGGAAATTCTGCTTTATATTTTTATAGCAATCAACTGTATTGCAGTATGCGTGATATTGACAGCGAAGTTTGCAAAAAATATGCGGACGCAGCTCTCTCCGCTTTTTGAAGCGACAAGGCAGGTAGCAGAACAAAATCTTGATTTTGAAGTGGAACATTCAAAAATCAAAGAATTTGAGGACGTACTTTGTTCTTTTGCAAATATGAAAGATAATCTGAAAATATCTTTAGAGAAGCAATGGAACGCGGAACAGTTACAGAGAGAACAGATTGCAGCACTCGCTCACGATTTGAAAACACCTTTGACCGTCATTCAAGGAAATATTGATTTGATAAATGAAACGGAGCTTGACGACGAACAACGTCTATATGCGGGTTACATTACTGAAAGCTCCGAACAGATAGGCATTTATATTAAAGCGTTAATTGACATTTCCCGGACAATCGCCGGGTATCAGCTTCATTTGGAGAAATTTGATATAGCTGATTACATGGGCCAGATTAAAGCGCAGGCAAGCTCTTTATGCCTTACCAAAGGAATTTGTCTGCAACTGGAAACGGGGGCTAACCTGGGCACACTCAAGGCGGATAAGCTGCTGTTGGAACGGGCAATTATGAATGTGATAAGCAATGCGTTAGACTATTCTCCACCACAGGGGACAATTTATGTAACGGTGCAAAAAACGGACTGCTTTTTACATATATCTATAACGGACGAGGGAGGCGGCTTCACACCGGAGGCCCTACATCATGCACAGGAACAGTTTTTCATGGGCGACAAAAGCCGTACTTCTAATATGCACTTTGGTATGGGACTTTATATCACAAGCAGCATTATCAAGCAACATGGCGGGCAGCTTGTTTTAAGCAATTCTAAAAAAACTGGCGGCGCACAGGCTATTATCAAAATTCCATATTAGAAATTTGGTGAGCGGTACTGCGGTATCGCTCATTATTTTTCAAATCTTTATGAAATCCACAAAATTAACATATAGCATATAAGTAAAGAATAAAAATGCAATCTGCCGGACGACGGCAAAAGAAAAAAAGCCGTCGTGGAGCAGACATATTTTCATGCGCGTATGAAACGGCGACTTTGATTTTCAGAGCCGCCGTTTCTTTGCGTTTACACAAACCTATGACGACTTGCAGGGACACGGTAGCCGATTGGAGGTTGATTTACCGTGTCTGTTTTGGTTATTCATAGTGTACATGAGTTACATCAATTAAAAAAAGCGTAGCTCCCTCTCCGGGTAATTTCGACTATAAATACGAACTGACAATTCAATATACTGGCTTTTTTATTTCCTATGCGTTTACTTGCGTTCTGCGAGCAGACGCATTTTGTCTTTTTTATAACATAAAGAATTTTTTTGATTCTGCAACAAATCACACCCTGCTGTACAGATATGGTGCGGAAAGAGGGATACATACTTTTCACTTCATAGCGGAAAGGGGGTGTGATTGTGAAACCGTCAGACTTCCAAAAGACGATACAGTGTCAGTTCGACTGTAAGCTCAAAAAAGTTGTGAAAGGAATTGTCCGTAATTACCGCAAGGAATTAGCCAGACGACAGGCAAAGGAAATATCCTTTTGTGAGCTTCCAGAGATTGTTGTTGAAAAATTGATTGTATGGGACGATTACGAAAGTGAATATACAACATTCGATGTGTGCGGTACAGAAATCCGTGTACTTGATGAAGAACTTGCAGAAGCACTGAAACAGTTGCTGGAGCAGAGCCGGAACATTGTATTGATGTTTTTCTTCTTGGATATGAGTGATTCGGAGATAGGCGAAAAGCTGAACATCAACCGAAGTACATCATACAGGCACAGAAGAAATTCACTTGAAGAAATCAGAAAACAATTAAAGGAGAAAAAACAAGATGAAGAATAAGCAACATACACTTCCATCTTTCTACCTCATATCATCAGCCGTAGACGGTAACGAAAACGCCATAGAGAAGCTGTTGCTGTTCTATGAAGCGTACATATCAAAATGCTGTTTACGCCCATTCTACGATGAATACGGCAACGTATACATTGTGGTTGATATGGAATTAAAGGGACGTATCAGAGAAGCCCTTTTGAAAATGATATGTGAATTTGAAATAGACGAACATTAAGTAATATTTGAGCGGAGCATGATTTAACAAACTCCCCTCTTTCCTGTTCCGCTTTTTCTTATCATTCTGTATCAGTCCATTTGTAAAAATGAATTGATACAGGCTGACAAGAGCCTAACAGTTCTTTGACAAGTGAATAAAGCAGTCAGATACGTTTGTGCTTGCAGTGAGCCATCAGAGGTTGTACGCCGTGACTTTTCCAATCGGGAGATAGCGATTCATGCAATGATCTGGGAGTGACCGTTGGAAAAGTCGTTCTGCCATGACCTGCAACACAGGATAATGATACACTCGTATGACACGGTTCAGCCCACAGGAATGGGAATGGTTGAGATACCAGCGGAGCTTGCCGAAGCCGTCTGATTGCTTGTAAAACTATCTAACAACGATTTTGCAAGAAAAAATCATCTTAATAGAGCTTTTTTGTTCATCATTTGATATACTGATAGACAAGATATTGAGATTTCCTTATCTGGTCTATGGAAAGGAGGATTATGATTACCGTAACAAAAAAAGACCTCATAGCACTAGGTTATGGAACTTCTTTCTCGGCAGACATCATAAGAAAAGCAAAAAAACTTATGATTGAAAAAGGGCATACTTATTACCAATCCCGTAAATTGGACAGAGTACCCAAAGAAGCCGTGGAAGAATTATTAGGGATTACATTATCAGACACAAACGATTGATTGTACTTCTTGCATATCATGTAAGGAGTGAAATTATGGCAAAAGACCCTATTAAGAAAGCAGATAACGGAACTTATTATTTCAGAGCTAATTTAGGCTACAATCCCATTACCGGAAAACAGATACAGAAATACCGAAGTGGATTCAGAACGAAAAAAGAAGCAAAGGAAGAATATTCAAAACTGGTGTTAGCTTCTACCGAAGAATTAACAACAAAAAAAGATGGCGTTTCTTTTCAGCAATTTATAGAAGAAACCTACCTGCCATGGTATAAAACACAGGTAAAAGAAAGCACTTATCTTAATCGTGCTACTACCATCAAGAAACATTTTTCCTATTTCTACAAAATGGAAACAAACGAAATCGAACCTATCCATGTTCAAAACTGGCAGTTGAAACTTGCAAAAGATTTTAGTCCTAATTACATCCGTATTGTACAGGGAATGCTTTCCATTGCATTTGACAGAGCGATCGTGCTTGGGATTGCAAAGAAAAACCCCTCTCGAATGATAGGAAATATCAAAAGCAAGAAAACCAAAGTTGATTTCTGGACATTAGAAGAATTTCAAAAGGTTATTTCCTTACTCTGTAAGAAAGACTATTATGAACATTATCTGTTTATATCGTTCTGGTTATTATTTATGACTGGTATGCAAATTGGCGAAGCGTCAGCATTACATTGGTCAGACATAGATTTTGAAACAGGCTTGCTTAGCATTACCAAAACATTATATTACCGAACAATGACGGACTATAAATTCGTTGAGCCGAAAACACAGGCAAGTATCCGTACTATTTATATTGATTCAGATACACTCAATGAGCTAAAGGCTTGGCAAAGTGTTCAGCAACAGGTTCTTCCCGATTGTTCACTTGTACTAAGTTATAACGGAACTCCAACCAGTAAAACAACGCTTCCCAGAGCTTTGGAAAAGTTGTCAAATTTAGCAGGTGTTCATCGTATTAAAATTCATGCCTTGCGACATTCACACGCTTCATTGCTTATCAGCATGGGCGAAAATCCTTTACTTATCAAGGAACGTTTAGGACATGAAAAAATACAGACAACACTCGGCACTTATGGTCATCTGTATCCAAATACGAATCTTGAAGTTGCTAAAAAGCTGACTGGAATATTACAAGTACAATCTGCTACTGAAAGCATTGCTAATTATACCAGCAATCAACATACAGCAATCTATCACAGAACAGTTGAAGAAAAATAATGCAATGAAAATGCAATCCTATAAAGGAAAAGCTGTAAAACCCTTGTAAACAAAGGCTTTACAGCTCAGCTTCAACTATTCAAACTCAATCGTACCCGGCGGCTTGCTGGTCAGGTCATAGAATACGCGGTTAACGCCCTTAACTTCGTTAATAATGCGGTTCATAACTTTATTCAGTACTGCATACGGAATCTCAGCAGATTCGGCTGTCATGAAGTCGATAGTCTTCACTGCGCGGAGCGCTACAGCGTAATCATAAGTTCTGAAGTCACCCATAACGCCTACACTTCGCATATTTGTCAGTGCTGCAAAATACTGGTTCGGCATCCATGAAGGATCTTCACCATGTTCTTTCTTATACTCAGCTGCAGCATTGTCTAACTCTTCACGATAAATGAAATCTGCATCCTGTACAATACGAACCTTCTCTGCAGTAACTTCACCGATAATACGGATTCCAAGTCCCGGTCCCGGGAATGGCTGACGGAATACCAGTCTCTCCGGAATTCCAAGCTCCAGACCTGCTTTACGAACCTCATCCTTGAAAAGGTCGCGGAGCGGTTCGATGATTTCCTTGAAATCAACGAAATCCGGAAGTCCGCCTACATTGTGGTGAGATTTGATCACTGCGGACTCTCCGCCCAGACCACTCTCTACAACGTCTGGATAAATAGTTCCCTGTGCCAGGAAATCTACCGCACCAATCTTCTTGGCCTCTTCTTCAAAAATACGGATAAATTCTTCACCGATAATCTTACGTTTTGCTTCAGGCTCTGTAACACCTGCCAGCTTGTCATAGTATCTCTGCTGTGCATTGACGCGGATAAAGTTCAGGTCAAACTGACCGTTTGGTCCGAATACACCCTCAACCTCATCTCCCTCATCTTTACGAAGAAGACCATGATCTACAAATACACAGGTAAGCTGCTTGCCGATTGCTCTGGAAAGAAGTCCTGCTGCAACGGAAGAGTCAACACCACCTGACAGGGCAAGGAGAACTTTTCCATCTCCGACCTTCTCGCGGATTTCTCTGATAGTATGCTCAACAAAGGCATCCATTTTCCAGTCTCCGGCACATCCGCATACACCAAGTACGAAGTTTGAAAGCATCTTCTTTCCTTCTACTGTATGAAGCACTTCCGGATGGAACTGGATCGCATACAGCTTCTTCTCCTCATTCTGTGCAGTTGCTACCGGACAGTCTGCTGTGTGAGCAGCAATCTCAAATCCTGGTGCAACCTGGGAAATGTAATCTGTGTGGCTCATCCAGCAGATTGTTTTGTCAGATACGTCTTTGAAGATTTTGGAATCTGTCTTATCTACCAGAACCTCTGTCTTTCCATATTCGCTCACATCTGCTTTCTCAACTTTTCCGCCCAGAACATGCATCATAAGCTGTGCGCCATAGCAAAGTCCCAGAACAGGAATACCAAGCTCAAATAATTCTTTATTGCATGTAGGTGAATCTGCCTCATAGCAGCTGTTCGGACCACCGGTAAGGATGATTCCCTTAGGATTCATTGCCTTGATTTTCTCAAGATCGGTCTTGTATGAATAGATTTCGCAGTATACGTTACATTCTCTCACACGTCTGGCAACCAGCTGATTGTACTGACCGCCGAAATCCAGTACGACGACTGTTTCTCTTTTCATGTTTTCCTCCTTGTTTCTCATTATTTGTAACTGTAAAGATATTGAACCGTTACCATTGAATTTTATTATAAATTACAGTTCGGATTTTTACAATGCTTATTTTCAGTTTTCCACCTTGTGTTTTCTTCCTGCCAGTTTATAAGTTTTTTAGAATTTAATCACGTTTTTTTCAACAGTCCATCACATTTTGCTCACAAATTCCCTGTATATTAATAAGCAAATAAAGCAAATGCTTTATTTATAATAAAACTTTTTCTTTTTCATACTTGCCGGATCGCAAGATCCGGCACTCCTTCTTTTAAAATGTGAAATCCCGCTCACAGTAAGACACAACTGTGAGCGGGATTTTTGTGTTACCGCAGAGAACTAGTGTGCCGACAAGTTGATTCTTGAAACAATCTTGCAGGATAAATTTTCTTATTTCAAGGCGGAGGAAGGAGGCGTAGCGGTGGCTACGGCGACCGACGACAACGCGGAAATAAGAAATTTAGACGCAAGATTGTTCGAGAAATCAACTTGTTGGCACACTAGCTTGATTCGGTTAAATTCCCATTGTAAGAATCTCCATCAGTACCCCAAGCAATGACGGATTCAAATTCATGGATACCAGAACTGGCACTGCCTCTGTACCCAGCTCTTTCACTACTTTATAAACGTCTGTCTTCTGTGCATAGGTAATCTGTGCTTTTTCCAGAATCTCATAAGCCTCTTCTGCATAATCTCTCTGATAAACAGCTGCATCTGCCGCAAAAGTAATCTTCACCTGCGCATCTGCCGGCACATCCTTCAAGATCACTATTGTTCCATGAAGTTTCTCATCCTCTGCGAACTCTGCATCCTTATATGCTTGTCCGTTTACAGTAACCTCCTGCGGTTTGTCCTGAATGTTGCAGAAGCGGATCTTCCAGGAACGTTTCTGCGGGATCACTGCTGTATTTCCCTGTGCAGCTTCTACAATAAATACTGTTCCATTCTCATCTGCAGTCTTCGTCATTCTGGTGAATACCCAATTCTCATCCAGGTCTTCCGGTGTGTCCCCACCGTCTTCCCAAAGTACAAATTCTCCTGATTCTCCAGGATATACAAGTACTTCCAGTTTCTCAGGATTCTCAATGGAATTATCATATCCTTCCATGTCCTTCAGTGGAATGATGCTGCCTTCACGCACAAGTACCGGCATCTCATAAATATCTCTCCAGAGATCCACTTTTCTGCCGCCCTTATATGCTCTTCCGTTAAAGAAATCATACCAGATTCCCTGCGGAATCCATGTCTTTGCGCCTGCAAGTCCTGTTACCGGATCCAGCTTATCTGTGATTGGAGATACCATCATCTCTGTGCCGAAATAATAGTTGTTCGGTACTTCATAGGTTTCCTCACGCTCCGGCTCCAGATAATACATCGGCTGTACCAGCGGCAGTCCCGCTCTGCTTGCACGACGGTTCATGGTGTAAAGATACGGAACTAGCTTATGACGCAGTTTCAGGAAATTCTTCATTACTGTTTCTACAATCTGGTTGTATTTCCACGGTTCTTTTCCATTAAATGGGTTATCTGTGCTGTGCAGACGATTCATTGGTGAAAAGACTCCAAGCTGTACCCACCTTGCAGTGAGCTCGTCGTCTCTGTATCCAAACATATGTCCACCGATATCATGACTCCACCATCCAAAACCGATGTTGCTGGCATTTGCTGTGAAATATGGCTGGAATTTCAGACTCTCCCAGGTAATGAACGTATCACCGGAAAAACCAACCGGGTATCTGTGGCTTCCTGGACCTGCATATCTTGAGAAAGTCAGCGCACGTTTTCCTTTCCACTTGCTGTCCAGATAGTGATAGTGGTTCAGCATCCAGAGCGGATCCAGTCCCGGAACCTTGGTTACAGTTCCCTGCTGCCAGTCAAGCCACCAGAAGTCTACTCCCTCTTCTTCCATCGGATGATGCAGTTCCTCAAAATATGTCTCAATGAATTTCGGATCTGTCATATCAAAAAGTACCGGTTCCTTACTTGCAGGATCAATTCCCATCTTCTCTGCAACTCTCGGATAGGCTTCTTCATAAGCACGCACTCCATCTGCCGGATGTACGTTCAGTGTGATCTTATATCCATGTTTGTGCAGCCAGTCCATAAATTCAGGCGGATTGGGGAAAAACTTCTTATTCCAGGTATATCCTGTCCATCCGCTTCCATATACAGGAGGTACATCCTCTACCAGATGCCAGTCCATATCTACAACTGCAACAGAAAATGGCACTTCTTCTTTCTCAAAACGCTCTACCAGTTCTTTGTACTCTGTCTCTGTGTATTTGTGATATCTGCTCCACCAGTTTCCGAACGTATATCTTGGAAGCAGAGGTGTTTTTCCACATAATCTGTAAAAATCCTGCAGACATTCCACATATCTGTGACCATATCCAAAGAAATAAAAGTCTGCTCTGTTTCCCTGACGTGGCTCTACCATTCCATCTTCGCCCATAGCCATTGTGTGGGAATCATCCAGCACTGAAAAACCGTTTCTGGACATAATTCCATGACTCAGCGGAATCTCACCGTCTGCTTCATCCAGGGTTCTGGCTGTTCCCAGCAGATCTTTTGGTTCATCACCATAATGCCACACGCGCTCGCTGGCTTTTCCACCCGCTACACGTATCATCAGACCGCTTGGAGAAAATTTCTGTCTGTCATAGTGGATTTCCAGGTCTTTGGTGTAAATATGTAATTCCTCACCGCCATCGCTCACCCTGAATTCCGGCACCGGGAAATCACGATTGCATACCATCTGTGTTGCTCTGTCCTCAAATCCTCCGTCTTCGCTGTACTCAAAACGGATCAGGGCAGTTGTCAGCATTGTAATCCTGAAATGATCGCCCACGATCACAGCTTCCTTTCTGCATACAGGATTACCTTCCAGCACAAATTTCTTTAAGTTCATAAAAGCTTTTCCTCCTTTACATCAACAACAGTTGTAACAGCTGCTTTTATGTCTATTTTAATCTTCTGCAGTCTGATTGACAACGCCTTTTTTCAGCTACTGAACATTTATATGACATATACTTGTGATATTATTTTCTAGAACGTGTCTGAAAAATGCTTTACGCAAGATGTGCGTCACAATTTGCAGGAGATTTTGGGAATGATTTTCCAAACACACTCTAAAGCAGCTGCCGAAGAGGACGAATGATAATCCTGAGCACGCCGTAGTATAACTTCTTTTTCCGATTCAACACTTTCCCCTGGTACTTTGCGCCTTCGGTTTCCTGACCGTTTGCAAGTACCTCTTTGCTTTTTTCCATATAATCTGATTCTGTTTCGTGAATCTGCTGATTCAGTTTTTCGCTGTCAATTACCAGCATCAGTTCCGTATCCAGATAAGTACTTCGCATATCCAGATTATAGGAACCTACTACTGACAGACGGTCATTTATCAGCACAGCTTTTGTATGAACCGGATAATCATTCATCAGTTCATACACATCTGCCCCTGTTTCCAGAATTTTCTTTTTCTGATTAAGATAATCTGTACAGCCCCATGGATTAGAGCCTTTTTCCACTGCATTCAGCACGATCTGAAGCTTTGCATGATCTGAAATCCCCTGCAATACATCATACATGTAACCATTACAGATCACATAAGGAGTCTGTATTATTACATGATCTGCATTTTCAGTAAGATACTGAATTGTCTGGAGAACCTGCGGTGTTTTTCGTCCCGCCTCAATCCCATTATTGATCAGAGTGATCTTATTTGCTTCTATCGTATCCTTTTCCCATGCACTGTAGGTTTCTATATCATTGTACCTTTTCAGCAGAGATATGTAAATTTCTTCCATGTGCCGGTATGCATCCGTATATCTGGAAGATTGTTTGCCTTTTTTAATGCTCACACAGCTTTCCTTCCATATTTTATGGAAATAATCCTCAAGCTGGTTCAGAGACTCTCCCTGTCCTTCTGATGTATCATACACCAGGATATCTCTGTCTTCATTAATGCCTTTTGTCTGATTCCCCAGAAAAATATCATTGCTGTTGCGTCCGCCCAGCAGATACATTTTCTCATCCACGATCAGATATTTATCATGCATGCGATAATTCACCTTAAACAGATTGACCGGTGTCACCGGATTGTAAACTCCCACTTCCACATTCTCATATGATGCCAGAGCCTGGAAATCGCTGCTTCCAGCCAGAAACAGTTGCTGATAAATTCCATCGATCAATAACTGAATCTTGACACCTCTTGCCGCAGCGCAATTCAATGCGGCAAGAATTTTAGTGCCATTATCATCCGCGCGTAAGTCAAAGGTAGACAGTACAATGCTCTCCTTCGCAGTGCCAATCATACGAAGCCTCCACAAAAGTGCCTCTTCATTATCGTCAATGCAGCAAATCCTTTCTACGCCTGCTGTCTCTGATGTAAATTCTGTCTTTCTCAGACTTTCCACATATGTTTCGTCCGGTTTCCTGCAAAAAAGAGGTGAAAGTATATTTACCAGCACCACGATCAGCAGGAAAAGGCAAAATATTTTTCCTGTTCTTTTTAGTATTTTTTTCATTCGATACCGTAACCTCCTTTGACCAGACCGGAACCCAGATATTTGACTTATTCCTCTTCTTTCGACAATACACTGAGTATAGAGTATAACATAATCAGAAGCCATAGTGCATCTTTTGATACGAAAAGCGTTAAAATCTTTTCACAAACCCTTTTCTTTTTCTTGCAATGTCTTATATGTTTTCGACTTATAAAAATTCAATGTCATCAACTCTTTCCAACAGGGAGGGATTTCAATGTTATCAGGATGGTTTGTATAAAGTGTGATGACTGGTTATAAAGAGAGTTTATCTGCATCTTGCACAGCAGTCTTCTCTCCTGCATGAAGATATTTACCAGCTTGACCCTGTGTTCTTCAAGCGCTATCAGCAGCATAAAATACTTTTACGCCCTTGTGGAACTTTCTCCGCAGGGGCGTAAATACTTTATTTCTCACTTTCCCGCAAAACAAGAAAAACACCGTCCCCGCGGCAATCGCATTGTCCGCAAAAACAGTGTTCTTAGTGCGCCTTCAGGGGTTCGAACCCTGGACACCCTGATTAAGAGTCAGGTGCTCTACCAACTGAGCTAAAAGCGCATATTCTTTTGTTTTTCTTTGTGTTGAAGTTTTGCATCACCCTCAACGCAAGTGATATTATATATAATAGTCGTTTAAATGTCAATAGGTTTTTTCAAAAAAAATCAGATTTTTTTCTATTTCATTTATTTTTCCTTTTTTTCGTCGTTTTGGGACATTTTGTTAAGTGTTTTATTGACCTCTTCTGCGGATTTCCGCAGGCGGCTGAAGGTATTATCAAGGTTTTTGTGTTCATAGCGGAATTGTAGCATTTTATTATGGAAAGAACTTTTTCGTTTCACCGGCTGACTCCTTCGGGGCGCGAAGCACCCCGAAATTTTCTTATACTATAATATGCACTGCCAGCCACAATAGATAGTCAAATGAATAATCGCAATCCACTTCACTATGGAATTGCCATAAACCAGATGATTGCTCTGCTTCTTTATCTGTGACACTCTCTGGAAATCACCATCTTACAGATTGGATTTCCCATAGAAGAAAATTTCTCTTCATATTCTGTCATAACATTTCCCTGTACCATCTCTTCATTATGATGCAGATCAAAGGTAAAAGCTTCCAGATTCCATCCGGCTTCCTCCACTTCTTCCAGGGAAAATTCAAACAGTTCCTTATTATCTGTCTTAAATTCCACTTTTCCATCCTGAACCAGAATCTGGTCGTAACGTGCCAGGAATTCTCTGGATGTCAGGCGACGTTTTGCATGGCGGGCTTTTGGCCATGGATCGGAAAAGTTCAGATAAATCTTATCCACTTCACCTTTCTCAAAGATTTCCGGCAGAAGTCTGGCATCCACTCTCATAAAAAATAAATTAGAATAAACCTCTCCATTCTCCTCTAGTTCCTCCCTCTTCTGCAATGCGCGAAGAAGAACGCTGTCATACATCTCGATTCCTATATAATTGATATCCGGATGCAGCCGGGCCAGATCCATAAGAAATCTTCCTTTTCCCATCCCTACTTCAATATGAAGAGGCTGCTTTTTCACAAAAACCTCCCCCCAGTGTCCTTTCTTTGTCTGTGGCTCCTGCACCACATAAGGGCTCTCCAGAATTGCATCCTGAGCTCCCGGAATATTTCTTAATCTCATAAAAATCTCCTGTTCCTTTTCTTATATCTCCAGAGCGTGTTTGAAAAATGCTTTACGCAAGATGTGCGTGCAATTTCCTGCCACCAATAAACTACCATACCATACTCCTAACGTCAATTACATCCCGGACAGATGTTTACAGGAGATTTCTTTAACTTGTCTAAAAAATAACAATTTTTTCCTTTCAGAAAAAAATTTAGATGGTTTTTTTTAATAAAAGGGTGTATGATATCTAACAGATATTACTATTTTTCGCATAGTAAATCTGAATTTTTTGTAAAATTTTGACAACCAAGGAGGTTGAAGATGGATCAGATACTTAACAAATTATCTGAAATCGAGCTTACAGCCCAACGCATCATGGAAGACTGCGACCGGCAAAAGCAACAGCTTTCTGAAGAGGCAGAACAGAAATGTAAAAATTATGACGAGCAGCTGGAGACCCGGACAGCAGAGCAGATTCGACGGATCCGTCAGCAACTGGAAGAAGAAAAAGATTCCCGCCTGGCACAGTTACGTGCAGATACAGACGCTACCTTTTCTTCACTGGATGCTCATTACGAACAGCAGCACTCACAACTTTCCAGAGAATTGTTTGAGAAAATACTAACTATGTAAAGATCTGTCTCAGACACACTCTAGATGACATCAGGAAAGGAAGTGAAAAACAATGGGAGGCGTACTCTCCTACAGCGGACTTTCCACGAAAATCCGCGCAATGCAGAGCAGGCTTACTACCATGGATCAGTTCGAGGAAATCCTCCAACTCTCCGATGTCACGCAGGTAGCCGCCTATCTGAAGCGAATGCCGGAATACTCTTCCAGGTGGGATGCACTGGATGAAAATACCCTGCACCGTGGCCAGATTGAGAAGCTTCTGAAGAAATCCATATTCCAGAATTTCTCCAGAATTTATCACTTTGCCAATCCGGAGCAGCGTAAATTTCTGGATCTGTATTCCAAGCGATATGAAATCCGTGTACTGAAGGAAGTCATGACAAATATCTTCGATCACCGCGACACGGATCCTGTAGATGTTTCTCCGTACCGTGAATTTTTCCGTCTGCATTCCAATATTGATGTAGACCGGATCACTACCTGTTCCACCATGGAGGAACTGATCTCCTGCCTCAAAGGAAACGAATTTTACATCCCGCTTTCGAAGATCCAGGAGCATGAAACAGCACTTCTCTTCGACTATGGTATGGCACTGGATCTGTACTATTTTACCCAGATCTGGAACATCCGTAAGAAGCTGTTTAAAGGTAAAGATCTGGAAGAGATTACCTGCACTTACGGCGAGAAATTTGATATGCTGAACCTGCAGTTTATCCAGCGTTCCAAAAGGTATTACAACATGGATCCGGCAAGTATTTATGCCCTGCTGATCCCTGTAAATTATAAGTTAAAGAAAGAAGAGATCACAGCTTTGGTGGAAGCACCTTCATACGAAGAAGGTCGAAGAATTTTCCAGAAAACATGGTACGGCAACAAATATGAACAGCTTACCGTAGCCAATCTGGAAGAATTCTACAACCACATCCACCGCTCGATCCTTGAGAAGGAATCCCACAGAAATCCATATTCTGTAGCAGTGATCTATTCTTATCTGTATAACAAGGAACACGAAGTAAACCGCCTGACTATCGCCATTGAATGCGTACGTTACGGTGTGCAGCATGATGAAGCCATGCGTTATATTTGCCACAGTTGATTTCTATATGACGCATAACTGAATAACTGCTTCGCAGTTTAAAGAACATTAACCAGGAGGTGAATTTATGATTGAGAAAATGAAGTTCCTGAGCATTACCGGTCCTAAGGCCGATATTGACAGAGTGGTAAACACCTATCTTTCCAAGTACGAAATTCATCTGGAAAATGCCCTTTCCGAGCTGACCGCAGTAGAGAGTCTTTCTCCGTTTATGGAAATCAATCCATATAAGGAAGCACTCTCTACTGCCAACAGTTTCTATGATGAACTGGCAGATCCGGAGAAGATTTCTGCCAAACCCATGGATACTGAACAGGCTTTAAATACAATCCGCCGGATTCAGTCTGATTATCAGGAACTAAGCAATAAACGTGCTGATCTGGAGAGTCAGCTTGCAGCTCTGGATGAATCTCTGCGAGTGATCCGCCCGTTCAGAAATATTAATTACAATATTTCCTCAATCCTGAAATTCCAGTTCATCCACTTCCGTTTCGGAAGGATTGAGAAGGAATATTACCAGAAATTTGAAAAGTATATTTACGAAAATCTGGACACAATTTTCATTAAATGTGATGAAGATGACCAGTATGTCTGGGGTCTGTATTTTGTCCCGGAGCACGAAGCCCAGAAAGTAAAAGCCGTCTATTCTTCCATGCACTTCGAGCGTATTTATATGCCGGATACTTATGAGGGAACAGCAAAAGAAGCTTTCGAACAACTGACTGAAACACGCAACAGAGCTGCTGCTGATCTGGCATCTGCCGATCAGAAAAAAGCAGATTTTCTTCTTAGAAATCAGAAAGATATCGTTGCATCACGCAATGCTATCGCACAGCTTTCCGGTAACTTTGATGTGCGCAGACTTGCAGCATGTACACATGGGGATAAGGACGTTTTCTATATCTTATGTGGATGGATGACAGAGAAAGATGCCCATTCTTTCCAGAATGATATCAAAGACGACAGCCGCATTTTCTGTATTATTGACGGTGAAGAGGACGAACATCTGAAGCCAGGTATACACCAGCAGCCGCCAACGAAACTGAAGAATCCGAAACTGTTTAAACCATTTGAAATGTACATCAAAATGTATGGTCTTCCGGCCTATAACGAGATGGATCCAACATGGTTTGTGGCACTGACTTATTCCTTTATTTTCGGTGCAATGTTCGGTGATGTGGGGCAGGGATTGCTGCTCTTTATCGGTGGTTTCCTGCTTTATAAATTCAAACATATCACACTGGCAGGCATTATCAGTTGTGCAGGTGTGTTCTCCACAATCTTCGGATTTATGTTCGGAAGTATCTTCGGATTCGAAGATGTGATACCTGCCCTGTGGCTTCGCCCGATGAACAATATGATGTCAGTTCCGTTTATCGGAAAGCTGAATACAGTATTTATTGTTGCCATTGGTTTTGGTATGTGCCTGATCCTTTTATGTATGGTATTTAACATCCTGAATGCCTGGAAAGCCGGAGATGTAGAACACATCTGGTTTGATACAAACTCAGTGGCTGGTCTGGTATTCTACGGCTCTGCAGTTGTCTCCATTGCACTTATACTGAATGGCAAAACACTTCCCGGCGGAATCGTACTGTTTATCATGTTCGGCGTACCATTGATCCTAATCTTCCTGAAAGAGCCACTTACTGCCCTCATTGAGAAGAAATCAGAAGTTATGCCAAAAGAGAAGGGAATGTTCGTTGTACAGGGACTTTTTGAAATGTTTGAAGTCCTGTTAAGCTACTTCTCCAATACCCTTTCTTTCGTCCGTATCGGAGCTTTCGCAGTCAGCCATGCAGCGATGATGGAAGTCGTTCTCATGCTTGCAGGCGCAGAAAGCGGAAACCTGAACTGGATAGTAGTAGTTCTGGGAAACCTTTTTGTATGTGGTATGGAGGGCCTGATCGTCGGTATCCAGGTGCTTCGTCTGGAATATTATGAAATGTTCAGCCGCTTCTACAAAGGTACAGGACGTAAATTTGAGCCGTTCCGCTCTGTAAAATAGAAATGATTAGATCAAAATATATTTTGATCTAATCGCAATATACACGAATTGCTCCGCTGTAAAACAGCTCCCACAATTCTCAAACATTCGGAATCCGCAGATTTACTACGCAAATCGCTACTTCCTCATGTTTGGCGGGTCCCAGGTTCAGAAGTCTTATCGTGCAATCACGAACGACTTTTAACCTTTTGACCCTGGTGTATCAACAATCTAAGAAAAGAGGAGATTTAATTATGACAACAATCGCACAGATCATTTTAGCAATCGCACTGGTACTCAGCATCATTCTTCCATTTGGCTACTATCTCATCGGTGAAAAAAACCGCGGACGTTACAAAACAGCTCTCGGTGTAAACGCATTCTTCTTCTTTGGAACCATGCTTATCGCCATTGCAGTTATGTTCACAGGTGCTTCTTCCGTACAGGCCGCTGCAGGCTCTGAAGGCACACTTGCAACAGGTATGGGTTATATCGCAGCAGCTCTTGTAACCGGACTTTCCTGTATCGGTGGTGGTATTGCCGTTGCCAGTGCGGCAAGCGCAGCATTAGGTGCTATCAGCGAGGATCAGAGTATCCTTGGTAAATCCCTTATTTTCGTAGGTCTTGCAGAAGGTGTTGCCCTTTATGGACTGATCATCTCCTTCATGATCCTGGGACAGTTATAAGATGCAGATGTTTTTGATCAGCGACAATATCGATACCTACACAGGGATGAGACTGGCAGGTGTGGAGGGCGTGGTCGTACACACACATGATGAATTAAAAGATGCTTTGCAGAAAGCTATCTCCAATAAAGAAATCGGAATCATACTCCTGACCGAGAAATTCGGCCGGGAGTTTCCCGAAATTATAGATGATGTAAAGCTTCATCACAAAACCCCTCTGATCATTGAAATTCCCGACAGGCACGGTACTGGCCGCAAACCGGATTTTATCACTTCATATGTGAATGAAGCTATTGGTTTAAAACTGTAAAACAGTTACCAATAGTAAATCTAATGTTACTGTTCACACACCACTATCTCGAGACATACAAGCCAAAATCCCATTGCCGCAGGCAATCTGGAATGAATTTTGGC
>ERZ1027094.156-NODE-156-length-56019-cov-8.203881_pt1 | contig 56019 bp, 26 predicted proteins | sample MGYA00519410_ERZ1027094 | MGnify/ENA primary metagenome ERZ1027094 (study PRJEB26926, sample SAMN06164647) | human gut metagenome | biome: ENVO:00009003; feature: ENVO:2100002; material: ENVO:00002003 | host: Homo sapiens | place: USA | collected 2012 ...
CTACACTTATGCGATCGTCGGCAGCGTCAGATGTGTATAAGAGACAGAAATAACAAATATCATGATAAACAAAAACATCTTAATTCTTTCAGCCCTATGCTCCTGTTGCTCACTATGGGCGGATGAGGTTGTCGTGCGACATTATAATTATGCCGGCCCTTACGAGGTGAAGAAACCCTTCTTGGCAGATAGCCTGGATGTAAACAGTAAGAGATTCTTTGACAAGGAACTATTGAACACGACCGTTCCTTTCTGCAACCTTTCCCAAAGCGGACAAACCCTTGACGCAGCGTCTTCCGGAGAGCTGATCTTGCCAACCTCGGCCTCTTCCTACGCGCTACATTTGGTTTCCTTCTACCTGAATAGTGACCGCTATACAAAAGGTACCTTAAGGATCAATGGCCCTGAGATTTCAGAAGTCTACGTGGATGGACAACCCATAAAACTAACCCAAGGAGAAGCCTCGTTGACCTTGGAGCCGCGACGCTATGAAATCGTAATTAAATATTTATCTGAGAGCCACAAAGAGAATGCCTTAAAAGCCTCATTCAACCCGGAAAAAGACGCGGTGGTAACCGCGACCGTCAATCCGAAGAAACGTTATACATTAAGTGATGTATTTGATGGTAAACGCATCCAATCCGCCAGCCTGTCCCCGAATGGAAAATTCATTATCGTCTCCTATAAAGAAACCTATCCCGGCGGAAAGCAGTCCTCATTTACCCAGATACTAGACAAGGCTACCGGTTCCGTATTAGTTGAGAACGGACAGAGCTTACGCTGGATGCCTAAAAGCAATCTGGCCTATTACACCCGGAAAGGGATGAAAGGCACGGAATTGGTGACCCTAGACCCTACCAGTAAAAAGGAGAACATCCTTTCCAGCCAATTGCCTGAAGGTTCTTTCAGCTTCGGGCCTACCGAAGACTATCTATTATTCTCCATACGGGAGAAAGGACCGCAAGAACGAAAAGAGATCCAAGAGATACTGGTGCCGGATGATCGCCAACCGGGATGGAGAAACCGCATGTTTATCCATAAATATGACCTGCGAACCGGATTGTTCCAACGGCTCACCTATGGACATACTTCTACTTACATCAACGATGTATCTCAAGACGGCCATTATCTGCTATTCAGTCGCAGGGAACCGAATTTAACGGAGCGCCCTTTCTCACGTACATATATATATAAGATGGATCTACGAACCATGCATGTGGATACCCTTATAAAAGGTGAGAAATTCGTAAGCCGTGCCGTTTTCTCCCCGGATGCCACCCAATTACTCGTTGACGCGTCTGGAGAGGCTTTCGATGGTATCGGATTAAAGATCAAAGAAGGACAGACATCGAATACGAGCGACGGGCAATTATTCCTATACAATATAGCAGATAAAAGTATAAAGCCGCTTACGAAAGATTTTGACCCCTCTGTCGATTCCTACGAGTGGAATGCCCTCGATAAACAAATCTATATCACGGCGAAAGATAAGGACCGTGTTCGCATGTATAGTCTAAACCCGTCCAACGGAAAGATTAAGCAACTTCAAGCCAAGGAAGATGTCATCTCCGATTACTCCATCGCCAATCAAGCTTCCGAAATGGTTTATTTCGGATTAAGCGCTTCCAATTCCCAAAGACTTTATACCTATAATTTGAAAAACGACGCCTCTTCCTGCTTGATCGATCTCTCCAAAGAGATCTTGAGAGACGTCACTTTAGGAGAAGTGCAAGATTGGAATTTCGTCTCTGCCCAAGGGGATACGATTTACGGCCGCTTCTATCTCCCTCCTCATTTTGATGCGACCAAGAAATATCCGATGATCGTGAATTATTACGGAGGAACAACCCCTACGGCCCGGGTGATGGAAAGCCGTTATCCTTCGCATGTATACGCCGGCTTAGGGTACATCGTCTACATCATACAACCCAGTGGAGCGACTGGATTCGGCCAAGAGTTCTCCGCACGCCATGTCAACGCATGGGGTAAACTTACCGCTGACGAGATCATCGAAGGCACGAAAAAGTTCTGTGAGGAGCATCCTTTTGTCAACACGAAGAAAATCGGTTGCATGGGGGCTTCATACGGAGGTTTCATGACTCAATACCTACAAACAAAAACAGATATATTCGCGGCGGCCATGTCTCATGCGGGAATCAGCGACATCACCAGCTATTGGGGAGAAGGTTACTGGGGATATTCATACAGCTCGTTGGCTAGCGCTAACAGTTATCCATGGAATGCCCGGGATATGTACACTTTACAAAGTCCGCTGTTTAACGCAGACAAGATCAATACCCCGATCTTGTTCTTACATGGAACCGCAGACACGAATGTTCCGATTGGAGAGAGCATCCAGATGTTTACCGCATTAAAATTATTGGGTAAGCCTACAGCGTTTGTCCAGGTAGAAGGAGAGAATCACCATATACTGGATTACGACAAACGTATCTTGTGGAATAACACGATTTACGCATGGTTCGCTAAATGGCTGAAAGACCAACCCGAGTGGTGGGACGCATTATATCCTCCCAAAAGCCTATAGGAGTTAGAATAGTTCACTTTATTCACACATATTTAAAGAGTATCTTTAGTTAGATACTCTTTTTTATTTAAATACATTAGATAGTATTCATGAAAGAACTTAGTTTCCGGAGAACTAAATCAATCCATCTCTTGGTATTTATTAATTATTACAAATATCTTAATAAATTATAAAGTATACAGTCTATATAAACACCTACTGTATCTGATTGTATTATTTACATTAAGTGTTTTATTTTGATCTTTATGTTGCAAATGTAAAGATATATTTGCAATAAACAAGCATATTAGTGGTAAAAATGAGTTTATGTAGCAATTTATAAGTATTGCTTGCCTTGGAATATGTGTTAATTTAGTGCATTATAATACTAATATATGATATTAATGTACAAATTGTTTTTAACTCAATCCCGCATCAATGCTAAAAAGTAACACCAAAAACACCTTGCTCTCATGAAGTTCTCCGGAAACTACGTCGATCTACTAAATGGCAGAAATTGATTATAACGATCTATTTATTAACAAATTAAACAAAAAAGTATGTATCTATGAAAAGGTTGACTTATCTTTTACTATGCTTGTTTGCAAGTATAGCGTTCGCAACAGCTCAGACCACGAAGGTGACTGGTACGGTTATCTCGGCGGAAGACGATGGACCTATCATCGGAGCCTCTATCGTAGTAGCAGGAACTACTATCGGCACGGTAACCGATTACAATGGAGCGTTCACACTAGATGTTCCTTCCAATGCCCAAAAGCTAATCATCTCTTACATCGGTATGAAATCTGTAGAAGTAACAGTAAAACCGATTATTAAAGTTAGCATGGAATCAGACTCGCAGAATCTGGATGAAATTGTAGTAGTTGGCTATGGTACACAAAGAAAAAAGGATGTAACAAGCGCCATCTCGAAAGTTGGGGGTGAAGACCTAGCTAATTTAGCGGCACCTTCATTTGATACCCAATTAGCAGGCCGTGCCGCCGGTGTACAAGTAACGACACCCAGCGGCGTGTTGGGTTCCGGCCCTCAGTTTAAAGTACGTGGTATGAGCACCATCTCCGCAAGCTCACAACCTTTATTCATCATCGATGGTATGCCATTGGCGGTAGGTGACAACAGTTCCGGATCCACCGGTATGGGTATGTTGTATGCTGAATATAACGCCATGTCGGATATCAATCCGAACGATATCGAGTCAATCGAGATCTTAAAAGACGGTGCCGCTACGGCTATTTATGGTTCCCGTGCGGCAAACGGCGTTATCTTGATCACAACGAAAAAGGGCTCCAAGGGACGCACCAGCGTAAACTACGATGGTTATATCACGGCGGCCAGCCCGGCTAAATTGCATGACCTATTAGGAGCGAAGGATTTCGTCACTATCGCTAACGAGAAATACGAGAACTGGAGTATGAAGGGACAAGCCGTATACGACCCGAACGGCCCGGATACCAACTGGAACGACTATATCTTCCGTACGGGCTTCCAGCACAATCACAGTTTGTCTGCCAGCGGCGGTACCGATAAGAGCCAATATTACGTATCGCTCGGTTTCACGGAGCAGGAAGGTATCGTACGTGCCAACGACTTGAACCGCCTGAGCTTGAAAGCAGACTTGACGCAGCAGGCTACGAAATGGTTCCGAATCGGATTGAACGGACAAATGACACGCACGATCATGAATGGTGTCATGAATGGAGAAAACTCCCTAGGCGGTGTAGGTTTCGCCGGAACCCGTATGTTGCCGAACGTGGATGTGTACAATCCAGACGATCCTACCGGCTACAATATCGATGCGGAAAACCGCAAAGCCTTGGGACGTGGTGGCAACTTGAGTTATATCGATAACGGTGTGCAGAACATCGTATGGGCATTAGACAACAACGTGAATCGTACGACAAACACCCGTGTAATCGGAGGTGGCTGGGGTGAGATCACCTTTATGGATGGTCTTACGTTTAAGACACAAGCTGGCCTGGACATCGCTAACGTACGCGACTATATGTATTGGGATACAGAATCCGGTGATGGATACGGATATGGCGGTTTAATCGAGGAGGTAAACTCCACATACGCCACTTGGAACTGGCAGAACGTATTGAACTTCACACGCACGTTTAACTCGGTACATAATCTGACCGCTACGGCTGTACAAGAATATACACACAGCGAGACAGAATATATGGACGGAAGTGTCTATGAGTTGTCCGATCCGTTCTTTTCCGAGCATATCATCAGCAATACGTTCGGACAGAAGGACGTAGGTGGATGGAAATCGGAAAATGGCTTGGCTTCTTATATGTTCCGTGCGAACTATAATTATGATAGCAAGTATTATATCGGCGCTTCCATTCGTTACGATGGCCTCTCTAAATTGCCGAAGGATACTCGCTGGGGTACATTCTGGGGGGCTTCCGCCGCTTGGCGCTTGTCTCGCGAGAAATTCTGGACAGAAGCACCTGTCAACGAATGGTTCAACGACCTCCGCTTGCGTGCCAGCTATGCGACAATCGGTAACTCTGCTTTAGGCAGCGATTATCCCTACTTGGGAACGTATGGAGCCAAATTGGTAGGACCGATGGCAGGTATCGCTTGGAACGTAATGGGTAACAATAACTTGAAATGGGAGACAACCGAGACTTTCGATATCGGTTTGGATGGCGCGCTCTTCAATAACCGTTTGACTTTCGAGATCGCTTATTGGCAGAAGAACTCCAAAGACCTTGTATTGCAAGTTCCGACTCCTCCGACGATGGGTATCCCCAACAACTACTACTATGACAATATCGGAAAGATCAAGAACTCCGGTTTCGAGTTGACAGTAGGGGGCACGATTATCAACACGAAGGACTGGAACTGGCATTCGGACATTAACTTCTCTACCGTGAATAATACGGTGAAAGAGCTGTATGGTGGAACGGATATCATCGACAACTATACGATCATTCGGGAAGGTGAATCTTACCAATCACTTTACGGTTATGATTATTACGGCGTGAATGCCGCCAACGGTAATCCGATTTGGAGAAAGGCGGACGGCTCTTTGGTACAGTTCGATACTTTCGGAGCATACGATTATGCCGAATACGATCCTTCCAACCCTGAAGATGTATCCAAACCATCGTCATTGACCAACGACGATCGTAAGATATTGGGTAAATCCATGCCGACTTGGTACGGAGGATGGAACAACACGGTTACTTTCAGAGATTTCGACTTGAATGTATTCTTCCGTTTCTCCGGTGGCAACAAGCTGATGAACGCATCACGTCAAAGCTCATTGCTGAACATGGATTTCGCAAACAACGGAACGGAAATCTTAGGCCGTTGGGTATCTCCCGAGCAACCGGGTGATGGTATGACCCCGAAGATCGGTTACGGTGACGGGGCCGCGCTTTTCAATGACGGGTTTAGTGATTCTCACTTCGTGGAGAACGCCAGCTACCTGAAACTGGCTACACTAACCTTAGGCTACACGATCCCGAAGACGATCGTGTCCAAATTGGGTATGTCTAAGATCCGCCTCTATCTGCAAGGACAGAACTTATTCACGATCACCGGCTATAGCGGTTTAGATCCGGAGACACAGTCTCGTAATGGCGTGGATTGGAATGGTATGCCACAACAACGCTCGTTCACGTTCGGTGCTAACGTTACATTCTAATCACTTCGAGAAATTCGCATAAATAACAACTGTTGAAAACAATACAACTATGATATCGAATAAAATATATAAAAAGATTTTAACCGTAGCGTTGGGCACAGCCCTTTTCTCGCTACCGCTATTCACCGCCTGCGAAAGTGATGTGGTGGATCTGCAACCTATCGACAAGTTCTCGGATTTGACAGCTTACAGCACGCCTGATCGTTGTGAGCTATCCGTAATCGGCGCTTATGATGCCGCACAGTGCGGTCTGTATATCAACACAGGCAATGGCCATACACGTGGTTACCCTTTTGGGGCTGCCAGTATTTTGCAAGGCGAGATGCGCGGGGAGGATATGAACCTGACCGCCGTGTTCTATGATTATACTTATTCCGCGACCTACAACGTGTCTACCGCCAATAACGTGGCGATGTGGGAGACCTCGTTCGAGGCGATCAACCGCTACAACATCGTAAGGGACGGCATCGAGGGAGCTGTTGCCAACGGAATAATCTCCCAAGAATTAGGAAACCAGTACAAAGGAGAGTTACTGTTCTTGCGTGCGCTGACGTATCACAACTTGATGATCCATTTCGCGCTACCTTACAACGTGGAGGGCAACAATAATTATGGTATGCCAATCTATCTGAACGCGGTAAGCGACCCTGCGCAAGTGGAAACCCAATTGCAAATCGGACGTTCTTCCGTAAAAGATACATATGCGCAGATATTGAAAGACCTCGACGAAGCGGAGAGCCTGCTTCCAGATGTGATCGAAGTCAACAAGATCGCCCGTGCGAGCAAAGGCGCGGCTATCGCACTGAAAAGCCGCGTACACCTGCACATGCGTGATTGGGCAGGCGTAATCGAAGATGCGAAGAAGCTGGAAAATAGTCGCTTCAAACTGGAGTCGGATCCCGCCACTCCATTTACCTCCTATTCAAATAACATGGAGTCTATCTTCTCGATCGCCAATAGCTCGGATGACAATGCCAGCGTGAACGGCGCGATGTCTTCTATGATGTCGGCACGCGACGGTGGCCGTGCGATGTGTCCGTCTTCTCCGATTCTTTACAATTCCAAGTTTTGGAGAGGTGATGACAAACGACGCAATCTATTACTCTATCGGGAGTCTGACCAATACTATTTCTGCGACAAGTATCAGAATCCGACTACACGTGAGGAATATGCCCCGATCATTCGTTATGCGGAGGTATTGCTGAATGAGGCGGAGGCTGCCGCACGTCAAGGAGACAAGGACTTGGCCTTGAAGAAACTGAATGAAGTACGCGATCGCTCCTTGGCGGATCCTGCCAGCCAAACGTATAAGGCAAATGACTTCGCCGACACGAAGGCCTTGACGGAAGCGATCCTTTGGGAACGACGTATCGAGTTCCACGGAGAGGGACGTCGTTGGGAAGACATTCACCGTTTAGCAGCGGACGACCTCTGTCCTTCCGGAGGTATCCCCGCTAAGATAGAGTACAACAACACGAAAGGGCAAGGTGCCTTCGTGGTAGGTGGTGAGGTGAAATCCGAGTGGTTCGGTAGTAACAAGGCGTTCATTCCATACACGGACAAACGTTTCATTTGGCCGATCCCGCAAAACGACTTATTACGTAACCCCACACTAGCCGCACAACAAAACGCAGGCTGGTAAACATAGACACACTCTTATTTTTTCACTATGCAGGGGACATGAGAGGGCGAGACCGGGAGGTTCCGCCCTCTTTTCTTTTAAAACGTATTGACATAATAATTCACGGGAAATCATTATCTTTGCACTCTCTAAAAGAGGCTTATTCGTTATTTCGTGATAAATACTAATAAATCAACGATATGATTCTATTCTTTCAATCTTCAACAAAGACGGTGCTGGCTGTAGAGGCCGCACACGCTTTCTCTCCTGAAGACACTCAAAAACTGGTTTGGTTGTTTAGCGAGGCAACTCCTGTTCAATCAGAAACATTGGAAGGCTGGTACGTAGGGCCACGCCGGGAAATGATTACCCCGTGGAGTACGAACGCCGTTGAAATTACCCAGAATATGGGCCTGACCGGTATTTCCCGTATTGAGGAATATTTTCCTGTTTCTTCTGGCGACGCGGATCACGATCCGATGTTACAACGTATCTACAATGGCTTGAATCAGGAGATCTTCACGATCAGTAAAAAACCGGATCCTATTGTCTATATTGAGGATTTGGAAGTGTACAACCAACAAGAGGGCTTGGCTCTAAGCCAAGAGGAGATCGCTTACTTGAACGAGGTAAGCCAGAAGTTGGGACGTAAGTTGACCGATAGCGAGGTGTTCGGTTTCTCTCAAGTAAACTCGGAACACTGCCGCCATAAAATATTCGGAGGTGTATTCATCATCGACGGCGAGGAAAAAGAAAGTTCCTTGTTCAACTTGATCAAGAAGACTTCCGCCGAGAACCCTAATAAATTGGTTTCCGCTTATAAAGATAACGTAGCGTTCAATGAAGGCCCGACGGTAGAGCAATTCGCTCCCCTATCCGGTGACAAACCTGATTTCTTCGCCGTAAAAGATATCAAGACGGTTATCTCCTTGAAAGCAGAGACGCATAACTTCCCGACAACCGTTGAACCGTTCAACGGTGCCGCTACCGGAACAGGTGGTGAGATCCGTGACCGTCTGGGCGGTGGTAAGGCATCCTTGCCGATAGCGGGAACAGCTGTCTATATGACTTCTTACCCGCGTACGGAAGGCGCTCGCGAATGGGAGAAAATCTTAGACCCCCGCCCTTGGTTATACCAGACTCCGGAGCAGATCTTGATCAAGGCTTCCAACGGTGCTTCCGATTTCGGTAATAAATTTGGGCAGCCGCTTATCTGTGGTTCTTTATTGACTTTCGAGCACACGGAGAACGATAAGAAATACGCTTACGACAAAGTAATCATGCTTGCCGGCGGTGTAGGTTTCGCGAATATGCGTGATGCCTTGAAGGGCGATCCGGAACCGGGCGAGAAAGTGGTTGTGATCGGTGGCGATAACTACCGTATCGGTATGGGTGGTGGAGCCGTATCTTCCGTAAACACGGGACAATATACAAGCGGTATCGAGTTGAACGCCGTACAGCGCGCCAACCCGGAAATGCAGAAACGTGCGGCTAACGTGATCCGTGCGATCGCCGAATCTGACAAGAACCCGATCGTCTCTATCCATGACCATGGTGCGGGTGGACACCTCAACTGTTTGTCTGAGTTGGTTGAGGCTACCGGCGGACACATCGATATGAGCAAATTGCCGATTGGCGACCCGACTCTCTCAGCGAAGGAGATCGTAGGAAACGAGAGCCAAGAGCGCATGGGCTTATTGATGAAAGAAGAAGACGTAGCCCGTGTAAAACGTATTGCGGATCGTGAACGTGCCCCGATGTATGTGGTAGGCGAGACTACTAACGACATGAAGTTTGTCTTCGAACAAGCGGACGGCGTAAAACCTATCGATATCAAGCTGGAATATATGTTCGGTAAACCGCCTAGAACGGTTATGACAGACCATACGGTCACTGAATCTTATCAACCGGTTGTTTACAAAGAATCCGAACTTCACCATTATTTGGAGAACGTACTTCAATTGGAGGCCGTAGCCTGCAAGGATTGGTTAACAAACAAAGTAGACCGTTCCGTAACCGGTAAGATCGCCCGCCAGCAATGTCAAGGTGAATTACAATTGCCGTTGAGCGACTTAGGTGCCGTAGCGTTGGATTACCGTGGGAAAGCTGGTATCGCAACTTCTATCGGTCATGCTCCCCAGGTAGCCATGGTTGATCCGGCCGCCGGTTCCGTTATGGCAATCGCCGAGTCATTGACCAATATCGTATTCGCTCCGCTGACAGATAAGTTGGAGAGCGTATCCTTAAGTGCCAACTGGATGTGGCCATGCCGCAACGAAGGTGAGGACGCCCGTCTGTACACAGCCGTACAAGCCGCTTCCGACTTCGCTTGCAGCTTAGGTATTAATATCCCGACCGGTAAGGACTCCTTATCCATGACGCAGAAGTACGGCGATGACAAGGTGATCGCCCCGGGTACGGTGATTATCTCCGCTGGCGCCGAGGTTAGCGATATCAAGAAGATCGTCTCTCCCGTATTGGCACAAGACAAGAATACATCCATTTATTATATAGATTTCTCTTTCGATACCTTGAAGCTGGGTGGTTCCGCCTTCGCCCAAGCTTTGAACAAGCTGGGTAACGAGGTTCCTACCGTGAAAGATCCGGAATACTTCCGTGACGCTTTCAACGCCGTACAAGACGCGATCGAGAAGAGACTCATCCTTGCCGGACACGATATCTCAGCGGGAGGTATGATCACCGCCCTGTTAGAGATGTGCTTCGCTAACGTAGAGGGTGGTTTGGATGTCAACTTGGATAAGATCTCCGAGAGCGATATCGTGAAGATCCTGTTTGCCGAGAATCCGGGTATCTTGGTTCAGGTAAAGGACAAGAAGGCATTCGAAAAGTTGATGGAAGAAGCTGGCGTAGGTTTCGCCATCATCGCCAAACCGACCGACGAGCGCCATGTATTGGTATCGAAAGACGGCATCCAATATCACTTCGGTATCGACTATATGCGTGACGTATGGTACGAATCTTCTTATAAGCTGGATGTAAAGCAGAGCGGAAGCGTTTGTGCCGGAAACCGTTTCGAGAACTATAAGATGCAGCCCGTACAGTACAAGTTCCACAAGGACTTTACCGGAAAACTTTCTTCTTACGGACTCTCAGCGGAACGCCGCACTCCGAACGGCATCAAGGCCGCAGTAATCCGTGAGAAGGGTACGCAATGCGAGCGTGAGACCGCTTACGCCTTGTATCTGGCTGGTTTCGACGTGAAGGATGTCCATATGACGGACTTGGCTAGCGGACGCGAGACCTTGGAGGACGTAAACTTCATCGTATTCTGCGGTGGTTTCTCCAACTCCGACGTATTAGGTTCCGCCAAGGGCTGGGCCGGCGGTTTCTTGTATAACGAGAAAGCCAAGAAAGCGATCGACAACTATTACGCACGTAAAGATACGTTGAGCATGGGCATCTGTAACGGTTGCCAGTTGATGGCCGAGTTAGGCTTGGTTTATCCGGAGCACGAGAAAAAGCATAAGATGGTTCACAATGATTCCCATAAGTTCGAGTCTAACTTCGTTAGCTTGGAGATCCCGAAAAACAACTCCGTAATGTTCGGCTCCTTGAGCGGCACGAAGTTGGGTGTATGGGTAGCTCATGGTGAAGGTAAGTTCGAGTTCCCCTACGAGGAGAAGGAGTACAACATCATCGCTAAATACAACTACGATGGCTATCCCGCCAACCCGAACGGTTCTCCTTGGTCCGTTGCCGGTGTTTGCTCAAAGGACGGCCGCCATTTAGCCATGATGCCTCACCCCGAACGTGCGATCTTCCCTTGGCAGTGCGGTTATTACCCCGCCGACCGTAAGGAGAACGACGAGGTCACTCCATGGATCGAGGCGTTCGTGAACGCTCGCAAGTGGATCGAGAATAATAAGTAAAAATAACGGGGGTTGTTTTTAGCGTTCTTTGAACCTTAAAAACAACCCCTGTTTCTATATCTCCTTAAAGTTTCTTGATTTCCTCCGTAGAAAGTCCGGTGGATTGGGAAATGATCTCAATAGGGACATTTAACGCTTTTAGTTTTTTGGCAGTTTGAAGAACTCCTTCTTTTCGTCCTTCTTTTATTCCTTCTTTTATTCCTTCCTTTATCCCCTCTTTTAACCCTTCTTCCATTCCCTTCTCTCTACCCTCGTCCAGACCTTCATCCCGAGCTGTAGTTAGTACGTCCCATTGAATGCGAAGATTGTCCATGTGGCGAATATAGCGGACCCTATCCTCTGGAGACATTTGATCCATTTTCAATAATCTTGAGGCCTCATGCAAGCCTTTCGCCTTGGGACGCTCGGCGATCTCTCCGGTTTTGAGGTATTGTATCCATTCATCAATAGGAGTAACCGCCTTTTGATTGAACTCATCCACGCGGATCACGTAATACTCTGGGAAAACATCCCCCGCGTTAATACGGGAAAACGTTTGCTGTTGTTTTTTGGAGAGCCGCAACTCATCCTGGGTATGTACCCCCTTGAAATGGGTATACCCATGATAGATATAATCCTCGCCTTGCCCCAGGTCAAAATAAACGATATTGATAGAATAGACCTTCCGCACTTCTTTATATTGATCGCCAATATGAATATACTCAGATATCACTTTCGAGGTACCGTACAGCATTCGCTGGAAATAGGCCAACTCCCGTGTATTCTGAATCTCCACGATAATCAACTCATTCTTGCTATCACGAGCCAGCAGGTCTACCCGATTGAACTTATCATTCTCATCCTCTTGGTTGGCCTCGCTTTCCAGCAAACTTTCTATCCGGATATCCTCATTCAGCAACTCACTGAGGAATCCCTCCAAAACCACGAAATTCGCCTTTTGGCGCAACAATCGTTTTATAGCCCAGTCAAAACGTATATAATTATCTTTCATAGTGATATGTATTAAAATGTGATGTTACAAATGTAAGAAAAATAATAGACTTTACAGCGAATCCACGATTTTAATATCCAAGCCGGCACAAGCTGCGATCGTAGCGTTATCCATCCCTTGCTTTTTCATGTTCAAGGCTGCTATGCGGAGACCTTCCGCAAGGCCTTCAACCTTTCCCTCCGTTACCTCTTTGCGCCAACTGCTATTATAAAGAGTTTTCTACGTTGATCTATATCCCAGAAGCCCTCGTATCGAGCTAGCTCAGCACCGCTGAAAGCTGATTCCTCAAGGATGGTCAAGGCCTTGTTGATATCAAGGTTCTCCTGCCGCTCATCGGGGGCCACACGAGTCTTCTCGCCGATCTCTGTTAGGTAACGGAGCCACAGCACCTGCATCTTTTTCTCCGAGCAGGTGTGGGACGTGAACTTGGGAAGTTCCACGAAGATCGGTTACAAACCATCGATGACCCGCTCCGTATGCTCTACATGCACAAACTAATAATGATAGTAACGGCAAATATGCGAGATATTTACGGATAAACGGGAATTTCCTGCTAAGAATCACTTCTCCGGAGGCTCATAAAAATCAAGAATATCATCATACAAATTATGTACCATGAGTACATCTCTTATATCCACGAAAGGCATCATGCGTATCTCATAAATCCCATCCGACATAAGAGGTAAATCCATGGCTCCAACAGACCCTCCCACATCACTTATCGCTCCCATAGTATTTGAGGATAAATAATCAACTTGTCTATCTTCTTTTACTCCATCATACTTAACAGGAGCTTCTACGTCTTCTCTAGCCGACATCAAAGCCATTCCACAGATAGAATTTAACTCCTCGGCAATTGATATATTACGAACTTGAGGCTCGAAATTCCAAATTGTATATTCATGCGACGGATCCTGGAATACATCCGATGTCAGCTTAAGAAATTCCCTCCTTTTGCTTGCCTCAGATTTAATCTCCTCCCGTCCTCTCGCCCTTTCAAGTGCCTCATTATAATAGTTACCTATTGTCTCTCTTTTCTTTTCACTCAACGCTCGCTCTTCAATTGGTAACGAATGAAAGAAAAGCGGCACATTCTCGATAATAGTCCTAATTATACTAACAAAAGAATCTCTTTCCTCTGAAGTGAGCTGATAAAACAGTTTCGTTAATGAAGTACGTGGCAAAAGCGCAAATCGGGACTTATAGTATAAAGCTGAGAATTGCTTCACATAAGCCGAGGCCGTGACCAGTAAACTCATATGAAGCAAGCCCCGTAAACGAATATTGGAAATGCCTTGGATCACTTCCATCGCTCGTGGAGTCAAACAGGACACTACCGTCTTCCCCCTTCATAGGCAGTAATCCTTTCCTATAAGTTATACCAGAATAAGACCTATCGCTGAATTCAGCCAAACTATCCTTCGATAACTCAAGAGTAAGTTGAGGATGCGCCTTAAAATGATGCACGGACTTCGCATTGGGCCTAAAACAATACATTCCCTCACAATAGGGATTCTCAGTAATTGCTCGATCCTGTTTCTCCTTCATATAAGATATCCCTGCGTCTAATTGCCCATGCAGATTGTCCCTATCAGGCGTTGGGACACTTACTAATTCCAAGTTCCCTGAATCGTTCGTTATATGCTGGCCATCGTCTATTATATGGCCTTAGGAAGTTCCTGTCTTTTATCAGTCAACACCTTTACTCCTTTTAATTCAAGCTCTAACCCCATATTATTAATTTTCCGCTGCATCGTAGTAAGAGACTTTCCTTGGGTACTTATCGAATTTATCAGCTTGGTCTGAGCTGTATACTCTGAACGGTTGTCCGCAAAAAATGGAGACAAATGAGAATTCGAACCAAGTTGCTTAACAGACTCAGAAGAAGTTTTCTTTGCTATATATTCTCCATTTTCCACAACAGTTGTTTTTTATTGCGTACCGCAAATATATAATAAATATAACAAGCACTCAATAACTAGAAAATAAATAAATCATGCACATTTAAGAAATTCAGAAGATAGCAATATTGAGTATATTTATATAAATTACTTTATCAGCTCATAATAGAAACGACTGAAAAAAACGAAGGTTTTCACTAGTCGTTTTCATAGCGAGTGAATTGTAAATCAATAAAACATGAGGTACATGTAGTTACCCTTTACGAGCGGGTCATCGCCCGCCTATTGATGAACGGAGACAACACTGTCTCCACACCGGAGATATATCAAAACGAACACGTCAGAAAAGAAAAGATCGCCATAAACGGCTTCTCATAAAGCGATCTTACCCTCACTCATTTGAAGGTGTATCAAAAGGTATCCCTACCCCCTATCCCAAAGAAAAGGGATACCTTTTGATACGCCTTCAATTATTAAGTAACTATTACTTTATACAACCGTAATATCCCTGCAACACCCCCCTAATATCTTTGCCTCCGAAATTAATAGACACAGAATTTAATAGAAGAATCATGGAAAGGTTATTTAAAATCAGAATCTTTACGGTTATGTTCTTTTTAGCCGTAACTTCTATAGCAGCGAACGCTAAAGAAAGTAAGAAGGAAGGTGACAATTATCATGCAAAGCAAATTCTCATCGTAGGTTTGCACGATAACGTGAAATCAAACTATTTCTACAATGGGATGATCGCCGAAGAGACCGGTATGAAAGCGGATAGTATCGACCAAACGTATAATACGATCATCGCCGAGAATATCGCCGCATCCGTAAAGAACGGAGATTGTAAGTTTATCCCGGCAAACGCTACACAAGTGACCGGACAGGTACTGAATGAGATCAAGGTGAACGGGGAGAGCGAGGATTGCTATTCCGATCTTTCAGCCGTGCCGACCGAAGAGTTACAAAAGGTATTGGATAATGCCGACGCTGATTATCTGCTGGTATTAAACCAGCATTATCTTAAATGGCAAGACCAACCGTTGCGCACACTTTTCCATATCGTCAGCTATACCCTATTCGATAAAGATAAAAACGAGGTATATCGGGGGAATAACTTCTTTACCTGTATGAATCTTGAGAATCCGGATAAACTCAGAAAGAGCAGCCGCAAGAGTTCATCCAAGATAGCATCTAGCATTATCAAAACGTTGGATGAGGACTAACCTTCTTCCTTATAGACACATTTATAATTTTCTCGTTGAGCCTAATGGATATCCTTCATTAGGCTTTTTTCTTTATTTAAACCTACACACGGATGTAATCTCTTTGCAAAACCGGACACTTACTTTTGCGCCGTAAAAGATATTTAGGTTTAATTTTAAAAAGATTGTTATGAGGATGTTTAACAAACGAATTACTTGCAGGTTACTTGCCTGTTTGTTATTTTTTAATTGCTTACCGGCTCTCCTATTCGCACAAGGAACGCAAGCCATTATCACCGGTACGGTCGTGGATAATAAAGGGGAATCAGTGATCGGAGCCACGATCCAAGTCAAGAATGAATCTACCGGATTCTTCACGGGCTCTATCACGAATGATAAAGGAGAATACACCATCAAGCAGCTTCCGCTAGGTTCTCCTTATACCGTTACAGCTTCTTATATCGGTTATGGGGAACAGAAAAAGACAGGATACGCATTGAACCAAGGGGATATGCTTCGAGTGGATTTCAAGCTAGCGGAGGAATCGGTGGAGATCCAAGCTGTCGAGGTAGTCGCTAATTCCTTGAAGAACATGGTTCCGAAGATCGGCGCGGCAACATCTATCTCCGCTCAAAATATCACGAAGCTTCCGGTAAACGGCCGTAACTTCACCTCCCTGATGGATCTCTCGCCATTGAGTAGCGGAGGAAATATCGCCGGGCAATTATCATCCTCAACGAATTACACCATCGACGGTATGACGGCTAAAGGAACCGTAGCGAGCGGAACGACTTCCGGCGCTTATACGATATCCATGGAAGCCGTCCGCGAGTTTGAGGTGGTAACCAATCAATATGACGTGACCAACGGACGTTCCGGGGGCGGCACCGTGAGCGCTGTAACGAAATCAGGAACCAATACTTTCACCGGAAGTGTATTCGGGTTCGGTCGTGCCGATTGGTTATCCAGCTCCTATGATATACGGGGAAATAAATCGACTTCCGACTTCTCTACCTATCAATATGGTTTCTCTTTGGGAGGCCCGATCGTGAAAGACCGTGCGCACTTCTATGTCGTATGGGATCACCAACAGGATTCCCGTCCGATTTATATAGCGGATATCAAGACGGCGGCGGACGAGTCTCGCTATAATGTCACTCAATCTACGCTAGACCGTTATCTGGATATCGCCCGTACTAAATACGGAGTCTCGAATGAGCCTCAATTCGGGGAGTTCGGTAAGAAGAAGCAGACGAACGCGGTCTTCGCACGTATCGACTGGCAGTTAAACGCAACCAACTTGTTAACCATTCGCAATAATTTCATCAACGAGGATAATAAACAGAGCGAGAGCGATAACTCCAGTATCAATCTTTACGAGGTTTGGATCGACCGCAAATCGCATAACAACAGCTTACTCGCTACCTTACGCTCGGTATTAAGCCCAAAGCTGACCAACGAGTTGAAGCTTCAACATTTCTTGGTTTACGAGGCCACGACCCCGAACAAGCAATTGCCAAGCTCTAATATCCCAAGAGCAATCGTAGAGAACGTGGAATCTATATCTGGTGACAAGAGCATGTACACTTCCATCCAACTTGGAGGTCAACGCTACGCTCCCGAACATTTCAAGGATAATGTACTTCAATTGGTAGACAATATGTATTATAATACGGACCGCATCAACTATACATTCGGAGCGGACTTCATGTACACCAATATGAAATCACTCTACGGCAGTGAGATGAACGGACGGTTTTATTTCACGGGACTGGATAATTTCGAGAATATGACTCCTTACCGCTATGCCCGGGAAATCGCCTTGGTAGATGATCCTACCGTAAAGATGAATACCTTGAACTCCGCTATCTACGGACAATTACAAACGAAGCTTTTCACCGGATTCGAGGTCATGGCCGGTATCCGTGCGGATTATACCCGCTATTTCAACCATGCGAACTTTAACCAGACCGTTTATGACGAACTAGGCTTACGTACAGACAACGTAATCTCCACCTTCCAGTTGCAACCCCGCGTTCAATTCACGTGGGACGTGAATGATAAACATCAAGATATTATCCGCCTTGGCGCCGGTATCTTCGGTTCGGATTTAAACAACTATTCCATGATCAACAATATGCTCTTCGACGGTACGAAGGTAGCGTCCGTGGATATACAAGGCAATTTGGTTCCGACACCGAATTTCCCGGCATACCGAAAAGATCCTTCTACCGCTCCGGGCGTTGATTTATTCAACAACCCGAATATCCAAAAGATCAGCACGATCAATATGAATAGTAAGGATGCCCGTGTACCGGTAGTATATAAGTTGAACGCCAGCTACACACATTTCTTCTCCGATCGCTTGCGGGTAGGTATCAGTGCTTACGCCAACTGGGCACGCCATAATTATATGTACGTAGACCGTAATATGGTGGACGAGCCTTACTTCCGTATCGCCGCAGAGGGGAATCGTGGCGTGTTCGTCCCCGCCGAGAGTATCAATACCGAGAACGGAGCGACCGACTGGATGCAAGGACGTAAAAGTGATAAGGTAGGCCGTGTGCTGGAATTAATCAGCGATGGAAAAATCAACCAATACGCGTTCGTCGTAGATGGAACTTGGCGTTATTTCAAGGATGGCGAGCTTTCTTTCAGCTATACGTGGAACGATTCCAAGGATAACACCTCTTACAACGGAAACGTAGCGAATACAGCGACCCTAGCCTTGATGGTAAAAGATGATCCTCGTGATTTGAGCACCATGACTTACTCGGACAACCAATTCCGCCATAAGGTCGTATTCTACGGTACGGCTCCTTCTTTCTGGGGGATCAGCGTAGGCTTGCGTTTCTCCGGGATCGGTGGGACCCGCTACTCTTTAGCGGTTAGTGGTAATATGAACGGTGATTTCGTATCATCTAATGACTTGGCTTATATTTATGACCCGAACGATAGTAATACGCCTCAATATCTTCGTGAGGGTATCCAAGCGATCTTGGACAATCCGGAAGCGGAGAAGAGCGTAAAAGATTATATCCGTAAAAACTATGGGAAGGTTGCCGAGCGTAACGGTGGCGTAAATGGCTTCTACGGTACTTTCGATTTGCGCTTGAACAAGAACTTCAAGATCTATAAGACTCATTCCATCGAGGCCTCGATAGACTTTTTCAATTTCCTGAATATGCTGAACAAGGACTGGGGTGCCGGACATAATCTAGGCAAGCAGAATATCTACTCCATCAAGAGTTTTGACGCGGAGAAGAAGCAATACGTATATAACGTAAACAAAAACACGGGTGTATCCAATATGAACGGAAACCCTTGGCAGATTCAAATCGGCGTACGTTATAAATTCTAACTAACATATTCTATATTCAAATCATAAAAAAAATTACGATGAAGAGACAATTCTTATCATTCACGCTTTTACTTGCGTTATCCACTTGGATAGCGCAAGCCGCTACCGTAAGAGGCACTGTATCCGATACGGCAGGCAAACCGCTACAAGGCGTAGTCGTTACGGATGGTTATAATTTCACGCAAACAAATGAGCGGGGAGAATATAGCCTAGATTCGAATCTGGACAAAAGCCGCTTTGTCTACCTCTCCGTACCGGGTGACTACGAGATCGAGCAAACAAAAGGTATACCGGATCTTTTCTATCAGCAACTTGATAAAAGTAAGGAGATCAATGAACATGATTTTACGCTCACCCCTAGGAAACAGCCAATCGACGGGTTTGTCTACTTGGCAATCTCCGATCCTCAGACCATCGACGAACGGCAGATGAAACGTTTCCGTGAAGAGACCATCCCCGACTTGAAACAGACTATAGAGCGCTACCAAGGAAAAGAGGTCTACGGAATGGCGCTGGGAGACATTACTTGGGATCGCATGGATTTATTCACTCCTTATAAGGAAGCGGTCTCGGTCTTAGGCATCCCGATGTTCTCCGTGATCGGCAATCACGACCACGACTTACGTTACCCGGCCTTATCCAATCAAAAGGTAACCGAGGAGAGCTACGCGGAGCGTATCTACGAGGATCATTTCGGCCCTTACAATTATTCGTTCAATGTCGGGGATGCACATATCATCACCTTAAAAGATATTGATTATTATAAAGACAAGAAATATGACGAACGCTTCGGAAAGGAACAACTGGAATGGCTGAAAAACGACCTAAGTTACGTTAAACCCGGGACACTTGTATTTATCAACGTACATGCCCCGGTATTCAACCAGACGGATAAAGGGGGAGGAAACGCCGAGGACGCTGAGAGCCTGAAAGAGATCGTCGGCCCTTATAATGTCCATATCTTCGCCGGGCATACGCATTTCTTCGAGAACAACCAAGTCACACCGAATCTGTACGAGCATAATATCGGAGCCGCTTGCGGAGCTTGGTGGGCCGGCCATGTAAACCGGTGCGGCGCCCCGAACGGTTATCTGGTCGTTGAGGTGAAAGGGAATACCGCTACTTGGTATTATAAGGCAACCGGCCATGATTCGGATTATCAATTCAGGGTTTATAAGCCGAATGAGTTCAAATCGCAAGCGGATTACCTAGTGGTGAACGTATGGGATTGGGACCCGACCTACCAAGTTACATGGAGCGAAAACGGCATAGAGAAAGGTCGCATGGAGCAATTCGATGATGAAGACCAAGACTATATCGACATGCACGGAAAACCTTCCGGATATCATACATCGCACTTATTCCGTTGCCACCCTTCTGCCGGAGTCAAAGACGTACAGATCAAGGTTATCAACCGATTTGGCGAGACCTTTACTAAAAATGTAACACTCCCGTAATCAAATCGTAACAAGTGGCATTTACTTTTGTATCGATAAAATGTAGAAAACTCTCATTACATATTAATGTTAGAATCATTACAAAGGAACAAACCAAACCTTATTCCTAACTTTGAACGGCAACTTGGCTTTCGGCGGAAGGCGGTTGCCGTTATTTTTTTGAGGGTATATCCTATTCTTAACGGGAAAAGTTTCGAGTATGGACGATAGATTTAAGACATTAGAGAAGTATAACCTATGGGGTGGAAACGATTTTCCAACAGGCTATAAACGGCAAGATTATTTAGATAGGATATTATCCTACATCCTATAAACTCATAAACGGAGGCCTTGGCATTTTGTCAATTTGTAAACTCAACTGCCGGAGAATCACTTTTTTCGGGCAAACGTACAGCTTATCCCCAAATACGAGAAAAAATATTAGCAATCATTTGTCTTATACCGCATTAGTTAAAAACAGCCTTTTATCCTAGCGAATTTAATTCATCCTAATTCATATCCTATAGCTTATCCGGGCTATCTCATTGAGTTACGACAGGGATATAACAGGGTTACGATGCCCATTCATGAGTACTAACAACCCTATTCATGACTGTTTACGATGCCCAACGGCACTACTGGCGTTGCCAAACACCACTAGTCGTGTTGCCTTTTACCGCCTGTCGTGTGTAAAAAGTGGTCCTTTTGCATGAAAAAGGCTATTTATACCCCTCCGATCTCCCCTACTTTATACCTCTCTCAAAAATAGTGTGTCACGATATCTACCTTATATCGATTAAAAAGATCGAATACCGTCCATTTCGCTAACAAAGCCCTTACCCATCCTTATCAACAAATAAGGGGAAACAGTGTAATACCGTCTCCCCTTGTCTTTTATCCGTTTCCATCCTCACGGAAGTACTTACGGATGAACTTTAATTTATTACTTTAGTATTAATATTAATCCATTCCCGCTTGTTCGCCCTCTCGGGGTACTTGGATAATCCGCACGGGAATGATTTTCGATTTATCTTTTCATTATTCCTTTACATGTCTTATTTAACGACAACCTTTACAGTCTCGTCGCCAACCGTTACAAGAACGATTCCAGCAGGAACAGCGATCGTAGCGTTATCGGAAGTGACAACTGTCTCTGCCAACGGCATACCCAATAAGTTGCGAACATAAGCAGTCTCGCCTTGAGCGCCTTGGATCGTTACGGAACCGGCGTTGCCTGTTACTACGATAGAAGAAGTTGCGTTGTCAATAGACTCGTTACCGGTCGGAACCTCAGTACCCAACGTGAAGACCATAGCTTGTTCTTTAGAGCCTAAGCCTAACTTTCCGTTCAAAGCATATACATACTTGCTGTTGTCTGCCTTTGAGTAAATTACATATTCACCCTCTACAGCAGGATCAGCCAAGCAGATACCGAACTTGAAGTTATCCAAACCGCCTAACACTTCCTCAGCCTTGTCCTCTTTAGCTACAACGACAGCAGCCTTACCATTTATAACCGTATTGATCGTATCAACACCCGCGATAGTAGCTGAACGGAAGATTACCTTAGCGATCTTATCCTCCTTAGTTGTACCTTCCAACATATACTTCTCGTTGAAAGAAGCAACAGCAGAACCTTCATCAAATACTTGCATAGAGTCTGTAGCGTTATACATGAACATTCTCTCGGCCGGTTTCTCCTCGCCTTCAGCAACCTCAATACCCTTAGAGATATAGAAGAACGGAGTCGTAGCCTTGCTATCCGCCGTATCCAACCAGAAGATCATGCTCTCAGCGGAAAGAATACCCTCTGTGATACCATTCTTATTCAACTGATAGTTGATAGAACCCAACATATTGTCGAATGAAGCGTGACGAGGCTCAGCAGCCAATGTAGTCTTATCTGAGTTGTCGTTTACTTGTACGGTTACATTTGCGAATTTATCAGCCTTCATATCATAAACAGATGCCTCATCGTTAGTGAAAGCCAACTCTTGACTTACACCGATTGCTTTTGCTGATGCGTTAATCGTACCCTCGTCGCCAAAGCTAACCGGACCATTCTCCGCAAAGCCCATAGCGTATGAGCCATTCGCATTCTGTCTGAAATAGAACTCAGCAGGATTTGTTCCCTCAGATTTCTCTGTATATTTCATATCCTCGCCTAAGCAGAATGTCTTAGCGTCATCACCTTCACCTGTCACGTGGAAGATCGTATAGGTAGGAACAAATAATGTATCCTTAGCGGCAACAACCTTACCATCCTTCAAGTAAGCTACATCAACCACTTGGATCGTATAGTTTTCTACAGCGTCCTCATCGTCCTCATTGATCTTACCTTTCGCTTTCTCGATTGACAAAGAAGTTAATTCAGAAGCTTTCATGCTAGGAGTCAAAGTGTTCTGTTCCTTCATTGCAGCATAGAAAGTCTTCTCGCCGATCAAGTCTGTTTTACCCTTGAACAACAAAGAAACACCAGCCTCCATCTCTTCCTTGGACAAATCCAAGAAACCAGCAACTTTTTCAACAGGGATAAATTTAACTTTAGTACCGGCGATTGTTTTCATCTCTTCAGTATCCTTTTTGCCATCTTCGGTCAAGTTGCCAAATTTCTTATCCTCACCTGTAGCAACCACCTCATACTCGCCTTTAACCTTAGTCTCTTGCATGCTCAATTCCAATTCTTGCTGAGTCTCGCGGTTCACTAACGTGAACGTATATTTACCATCGAAGTCCTTAACAGCCCATTGAGAAGCGGCAGACTTAAAGTTCACGTCGTTAGCGGCCATAGCGTTATATACGAATGATCCATCAGAAACACCCGGAACCAAGTATTTATGATACTCAGTTGTAAGGCTCTTGTCCTTTTGACTTTCATCCGAGCTAGTAAAGTAAACATTCACGAAGTTAGCCACGCCTTCCTTCAACAATACAGAAGGTTTCAAATAAGTGCTAGCACCTAAAGTCGCATTGATCAAAGAACCGATCTCGCCTTTCTCTACAGTAGTCACATAAGTCTTCGTATCCGTAGAAGTGAAACGAATAGCACCCATATAAAGAGCGGTTTTTGCTTCCGGAGACTTGATCTTCAACTCATATTCATCCGGATTAGCCAACTTATCGAATTCCGTTACCATGAAAGCAGCGGAGTGTTCAGCCACATTGGCCTTATCACCAGCTACAGCCTCTAATTTATAAGCCGTAGTCTTAGCAGCTTTCACGTCATACTTAACGCCCTTTTTCAAAGCTAGGATCTTGATGTCTTTACTGAACAGCAAGTCTTTATCAGACAATGTTCCATCTTTGTAGTCTTCCTCCAAAGCCTTCAAAGCCTTCTCCGTACCACCAACAACGAAGTACGTATTGCCGAAAGTCTCACCTTCAGCCGCAGTAGCAACCTCTTCCGTATAATCTACCGCATAGATCGGCTGGGCGAACGGATTGGATACTAACTCAGTCGGAGCGTTAAATCCGAAAGTAAAGCCATTCTTATTATAAGTATTCAATGCTTCAGCATCCATAGTCTCTACCTCAGTAGCTAGAATCACTGAAAAACCTGTAGCATCTTTCAAGAAAGCAGGCAACGTTTTGATTGCACTTAGCTTGTTTGCGGTAGAAAGAATAGTTGTTGTACGGGCATCCGCATTCAAATCAGCGCCATCTTCAATGCTAGAGGCATCTTTCTGAAAAGTAACAACTTTCCCATTTACAGACAATGAGAAGGTGTACTGGTTACCTACCTTAGCATAATTAGAAACCTCAAAAACAGACGCTTTTTCTGCAGACTCAGCCTCAGTCAAAGTCCAAACCTTAGTCTTGTCTTTAAGTGTCACTTCTTTTACCGTGTAATAAGTCTCTCCAGCTTTTGTTTCTGTACTCTTTTGCAAATAGAACTTCACGCCGTTAGCTAATACCTTATCTTTATTTACAGTCGAATAGGCTGTAATCTCAGAAGCAGCATTAACAGGCATTACCGCTGAACCTGCGGACAATAAAGCCGCCGTCATCAAAGTAAAAATCCCTTTGTTCATAATCTCTAATTTAAATATTAATAATAGTGTTAATTAAATATCTATCAAGACCTTAATCAATCGCCCTCTATTCAAAAACGACTAGTCTAAACGATCGTCTAAACTAGTCGTTTTCACATTATGATATAATGTGCGTGCGTACATTAATATAAACCAGAATACAGATTCCTCACGATTTGACAAAATGACATTTTGTAAACTAAGCTCTTGGAGAGTCGCTTTTTCCGGACATAAATACAGTTTGTTCTCAAATTCGAAAGAAAAAAACAGCAAACCGCTGTCCGATAGACAACTATCGAAAAACCGCCTTTTATTCTAGCGAAATTAATTCATCGTAATTCATATATTATCGGGTATTTGGGGTATTTTATGGGGTTACAATAGGGTTATAACAGTACTAGAATGCCCATTCACGACTACTTACGATCCAGTCCGCGACTACTTACGATGCCCAACGGCAGTATCGGCGTAGCCCAACGCCACCTGTCGCGCAAGCTTTCGGCACCTATCACGCATGAAAAGCCCGCCTTTCGCATGAAAAAACACCACCTATAGCCCTCTCCGGCCGCTAGATGGAGAGACTCGCGAAAAAACACTGTCACGATACAAGATCCATATCTAGCAAAAAGTCAGCAAAACAAGCATTTCGCATAACATATTACTCACCTCAAATCTTCCATATAACGACTACATTACACCGCTCAAAAAACATGTACGTGTTTCCGAGAAAAGCCAGCCTCTTTCTTGCATATTTCAATCCTATTCGCTAATTTTACGAACCTTTGGAAGATTAAATCTAACGTACAATTAGGAAAAGCAAACTACTTATGCGGGAAAAACACAAACAGACGGCCCAAGCGAACAAATATGCTCCCTTATCAGACTATTCCTCGTCTATCAAGCATATACTGATTCCCCTGCCCGGTTTCAAGAACTACCATCAGACAGGAACCGAGAGCATCGAAGATAAGAACTTTATCGGCAGGGATACGATCATCGCCAAGTTAAAAAGCTGGCTTTGCAATGACCGGACTTATACCGGGGCTTATCTGATCACCGGCTATCGGGGAATGGGCAAATCCAGTTTCGTTGGCAAAGTACTATACGATTTATCCCACCAGTTCCCACCTATCTCTACCTGCGTACATATAGGTGTCAAACTTGTACTGATCTTATTGGCCGGTTGTATCTGCCATAGCTTAAAAACGGAAGAAACACTCTATAGCTATCCAATAGCCGCAGGTATCATTTCCTGCGTTGTTTTTCTTATCCTAATGAAAATAAGGACGATCCCCAAAGGGGAAAGAACCCTACACAATATCGGCAAGCTTTGTAAGGATATAATAAGCATAAAAGGCATACGATATATCCCCGTGCGGATCAATGTGGGCAATGAGATCTTGCGCGACAAAGAAATCCTCCATCTTATCTGCAAAAGCGTAAACGACAAATTCACCGAATATGCCCAAACCCGACATATGAGAAGTTCTTATCTGACCCTAATTATCGGGTTATCTCTTATCTGCGTCGTATTCGCCTATATGGAATCGCCTTTCCCGATCCATACGGATACCTACAAGAAGATTTACGCCCCCCTCCTATCTCTCAACGAGATATTCATTCACATTTGGAGAAATTATTCGATCGGACCGGCCATAGGATTCATCCTATTACTCTGCCTCTTCTTCTGCTTGGAAAAGATCGTTCCAAGAATAGCGGAACTATTCCACCTATATCCCTATCCAAGCCTACGTAGCATAGAGAAACGTCTCGATTGGCTATGCGACAGGAGCGTTGCCAATATCAGCGAGGACTACTCTTCCCTCGCGTCCCATATCCCCTTCAACCCATTCCGGAAAAAAAGCTATCCGGCAGCGTCGGTCCGGGAGATCGAACAGGGCTTGATCAGTATATTCGAGGATATCCATCTACAAAGCAAGTCCAAGCTGCGCTTTATCATCATCTTCGACGAGCTGGACAAAATAGACATGAAAGAGATGGGCATAAGCGACGTGAACGAAGAACCGACTTACGATCTTTCCGCAAGTGGCTTCTCCGGAACCCTCAACACTCGTAAACGGAAAGAGATGCTGATGAAAACCTTAGGGGACATGAAGTATTTCCTCTCTACCGTGAAAGCGAAGTTCATCTTTATCGCCGGCCGGGAATTATACGATGCCTACCTGACAGACGTATCCGACCGGGAGTTCTCGATCAGCAGTGTCTTCGACGGAGTGATCCACGTCAATAGTTTCTTGAAACCGCCCTCCCACGACAAGGGAGTCACCGCCATGACCGAAGAATATATCTGCGAGCGTCTCTTCCCCCAAGAAGCGGACAAGGAGCGATACGAAAGGACACTCAAGAAATACTATCAGTACGAGATAGACCGGTTGGCTTTGGACAAGGATAGCACACCGAACCGGGAGAAACTGCGCAAGCGCACGATCCGCAACGTGTCTCTGCTTTATCAGTATTCCATGTATCTCTCTCATATCAGCAATGGTTCCCCGAAAAAGATCGCCATCTATTTCGAGAAAGAGATCCGTCCCGCCGATTATCTTCGTTCCAAAGGCTACGTCCTGGAGGAAAAGGACTGCCGCTTCTATCTCTCTTTCAGTGTCAAGGATATCCAACGCATCGGCTTCATGTATTATATCGCCAGCCCGATCACGCAAACGATGATCAACATGGCGAAAATATACGAGGATAAGCTACTGGTCTCCACCTCCTTCATGATCAACCATATCTATAAGTACCACAACAACGGTTTCTCGTGGCGCAACCTCGAGCATATCCCCGAGCTGCTGGAAATCAACAAGACCCCGGAATTCCGGGATTTCGTAGGCTCCATCGTATCCATGCTGCGTCAGACCCATCTGGAGAACATATCCTCCGGACTCTACCAATTCAAATTCCCGCTGAAGATATCGGAGGAAATCTCTTTCTTGAGCAAACGCTCCGAGGCGGTCTCCGCCATCTTCCATTTCTCGCGCGATGAGTCCTTGCCTATCAAGAAGCACTATATCAAACTGCTCAAGTATTACACGAACGACTTGAACAAGGTAAACAATGAGGAATTGCATACCTTGGCAAGCATCCACCATATCTTGGCGGACATCTACCTGATGGACGAGGATTACTCGCAAGCCATATTCGAGTACCAAACCGGTTTGCAGCTATTATCGAGGCAACTCTCCGGTAGCGATTACGACAAGGATTCCCATTGGATCTCCCATATGCTGTTCTTCGTCCGTAATATGCTGAAACTGGGCTTGACCTACGAGAAACGAAAAACCTTCGACTCGGCCTACATCGCATATAGCGAACTGACGAACCGGCTGGTAGACTACCGCAGGTTCAAAGAGGAAGAATGGGACTTATGCTACGCGATACAAGAACATGAGCTGCATTCAGAGAAAGACGCAATCCTTTATCCTATAGATAAAAAGAAAAAGGAAACGGCTCCCGATGGCAATAAGATCATCCCTTCAAAGTGGAGTAACGAATATAAAGGTTACGCCTTCCAAGGAGACCATATACGCTCTGAATTCGCCCGTATCCTATCCCCGGAGAAAAGCTCGATCATCATGCGTATGTCTTTCTTCAATGACATCCGTCTTGCCTATCTTCCCGCCTTGGCCAAATTGTTCGTGCTGGAAAAGATCAGCCACGAAGGGATCACCCTTAGCAACCTAGATATCATAGAAGCGGAATATTTCTATCTGCACATAGCCACGGACGACTCCGAGAAGATAATGGCATCGGCCGATTTCTTTCAAAAGCTGGGGGATATCATGTATTATAAGAATGGATTGATTACCGATCAGATGAACAATATATTCCAATCCTTGTACTTCTGGGGATACGACTTGAAGAAGCTGATCGACGATATTTGCCTAAAAGAGGAGGATGGCCAGATAAAAGAACGGGGACGTAACTCATATTACGAGAACCGCAAGAATATGGAAGAATGGTTCTGCCTAGCCGAGGATTACGAGAAACAAATAGCGATTGAAAGTATTAATGAACTAAAAGAGTATATCCAAAAAGGTACTCAAGACAAGCTGAAGGAAATTCTTTCCGGCATCAAATGGGAAGTTCTGTTCAACGAGAAATTCCCCATTGACATTAAAAAGCCCATAGGCTGCATGAGACATCGAAAGACGCAAATCAACAAAGGTAAACGGCTTCCATGTTACGCTTGCAAATATTACAATCAGAGCCTAAGTTCTATCATGGAGCGAATTTTACACATCACTCATAATAAGACCCAATCCTCTTCCGTTGAACTATTCAAGCATCTGCTGGATTCCAGATGCTCGGTAAGCAACCTCAATGAGAACTTCAAATCTCTTATCGCTAATACGCTAAAAGGGCTGGGAAATGTATTGCTTGGTTGCTCGAATGAAGAATATAAGCTCACCTCCGGATTTCTGCGAGACTTCTTTGATGGATTGAAGCTTTATTACTCTCACTCAAACCCATCCAATAATAAAGCCACGCTATTCAGCGGTTATAAGTTAAACTCACTTGAAAAGGCACTGTTATATACGGCAGAGGCTTCCATCTTCTTCGAGATATCGGGCGATAAACATTCCAGCTTTCTAATGAATAAGCAAATCATCGAGATATTCAACGCTTATTTAAGGATACATTATACTGATCCGGATATCAACTCGTTCATACCGTTCTTAAGACATATCGAGGATCTAGCTTGCCGATCTGTCATGCAATTATACTCACATTATGAGCATGTGAATATCGCCGAGATACAAAAACTGAAACACTTGTTCGGCAGGGATATCTATGAGAACGTAAATTTGAATACATTGCCACTCTCTCCGGACATAGAGGAGGTGATTTATCGTTATTATACGTTGGAAATCAAATGCAAGCGATACGATTGCATAAAGGATCTGTACGCATGTACCTTAATGGGACCTTATAAGCAAATAAGTACGTTAAGCCAGAATGTTGCCAATCTGAGGTTTAAGGTCTTGATGAACGAGACAATATTTGATGAGATATGTGGTTGGTCTATCGACTTTAATTCCGGTAAGTACAAAAGCAAATCGAAATATATCGAGACATTGCACGACTATTTCCGGATCGACCCGAGTGTTTTCCAAATACTCAAGAAATACAACATCAACATCAAAGGGGATAATAGCATGGATGACAAGATTAATATCATTAACTTTTTCATCTCAGACTCACTATTCTGCTTGTCAAAGATATTTGAACTGATTATCCCTTTAAACAATACGACCTTATTCTCTTACTCGTTCATAGGGGAGATCAGCGAGCATTTATGCCTATGGAATTTCATGTTCGAGAATCTATATCTGCTCTACGTAGCTGTCGATCACATAGACGAGGACCCTTTCAACTATAATGGGAAGGCATTACTGGAACGATACGACCGAGAAAAGGACAGAGACGAAGAGTTATACCGCTCATTCGACCAATTGAGGAACGCTATAGCAAACAAAACTACCAACCAGACGCTGTCCTCGCATTTGATGGATCTGATTCGAAGGCATATCAGCCAAGATGGTTTCCAACATTTGATAAACAACTATCAAGTAGAATCCGCTATCCAAAATTATAGCAGGGCTATCGAGATGCATACAGAGGGAAAAGCTTATAAGGAGATGATCAAGAGCCTGTATTTCTTGGATGATGACTTGAACAACGACAGTTGTCAACAGTTGATAAGTATTGAGAGATATTATATAAATTGCGGATTCATCGACCGGAAGATCAATTATCTGAAAGGGAGAGCCACACAATCGCCAATCTACAGGCTGGATTCGTATTTAACAGAAATCAAATAAATATATGGAGGGTAATAACATGGCTGACAACGATCAATTAATGGGAGCACTAACAACAAGATTAAAGGAATTACAATCAAGTGCTTCAAATAGCAACAACAGCAGTAAGGGAAAAACCGAATTCCTTGCCTATGCAAGCGTAATCCTTACTATGCTTGCCCTTTGTTTCATTATTTATATAATATGTTATCATCCAGAAATAAAAGACTCACATATAATAGCATCTATTATATTGATGGTCTTCACATCTGTAATCATTGGGTATATTGGAATAGCTTGCACATTGTACAAGCATTATCTTTTGAAACAGGCGGAACTTGAACAAGAAAATGAAAAGATCATAAAAGAACGAGAGAAGTTCTTAATACAATCCATGATTGATTTAGAATATCAAAAACAACATAAGAACAATAATGATCGTCAAGAAATAACAGAAGAATATGTTATTTTAGGAAAGCCTGTTTATAAACGCTCAAAAACAACTACTACCTAAGAATCAAAAAGACCGTACAGGGATAAGGCAACCGTCTTCCGGCAAGGGAGTCCGATTCTTTTTGACGGTCGACAAGTAATATCTAAGTGCATCGACCAAGTATCTTAAGATACTTGGTCGATGAAGTTAATTATCAAAATATTTCCTACCTTTACGCTCACAACTCAAAAGAGACAAGAGACTATACATTAATATATATGGAACCGTTTATTCATTTACACGTACATACCCAGTATTCCTTGCTGGACGGACAGGCATCCATCGACGCGCTGATCGACAAAGCGTACAAAGACGGAATGCGTGCGATCGCCGTGACAGACCATGGCGTTATGTTCGGTATCAAGGAGTTTTTCAATAAGGTTAGCAAAAAGAACAGTAAACCTCTCGGGATCATCAAGGACTCCGAGAAAGAACTAAAATCGCTGCTGGCCAAGGATGCTCCAACCGATGAGGAACAACAAAGGATAACGGAACTACAAAAACAAATCGCCGAAGCGAAAGCTTCCATCTTCAAGCCGATCATCGGGTGCGAATGTTATTGCGCTCGCAACGGAAGGCATAGCAAGCTGGCCTCGCAAGACGACCGTAGCGGCTGGCACTTGATCGTTCTGGCCAAAAATAAGAACGGATACAAGAACCTGATCAAGATGGTATCCCTCTCATGGACGGAAGGATTCTACGGACGTCCGCGTATCGACAAAGAGTTGTTGGAGAAATACCACGAGGATCTGATCATCTGCTCCGCCTGTTTAGGTGGAGAGATCCCACAGCATATCATGCACGGACAAATCGATAAGGCCGAGGAGTCTATCAAATGGTTCAAAAACTTATTCGGAGAAGACTATTACCTTGAGATGCAACGGCACGAGACACACGACCCCAACGCCGATTGCACGATTTTCCCGCATCAACAAGAGGTGAACAAGGTGCTGATCGAGCTTGCGCACAAATATAATATCAAGCTAATCGCCACCAACGACGTCCATTTCGTCAATGCCGACGACGCTGAGGCCCACGACCGCCTGATCTGTCTTAGTACCGGCAAAGACTTGGACGACCCCAAGCGTATGCGCTACTCCAAGCAAGAATGGATGAAGACGACCGCCGAGATGAACACCATCTTCGCCGATATCCCCGAAGCTTTGAGTAATACGCTCGAGATAGCCGACAAAATAGAATTCTACTCCATCGACAGCGGTCCTATCATGCCGACTTTCGCCATTCCCGAGGAGTTCGGTACCGAGGAGTCCTACCGTCAGAAATTGACAGAGCATGATTTATTTGAGGAATTCACCCGAGACGAGAACGGTAATGTCGTATTAAGCGAGGAAGAGGCGCATTCCAAAATCAAGAAATTAGGTGGATACGACAAACTATACCGCATCAAGCTGGAAGCCGACTATTTGGCGAAATTGACATACGACGGAGCCAAGGAGCTTTACGGAGACCCCTTGAACGATGAAGTAAAGGAGCGTCTGAACTTCGAGTTACATATCATGAAGACCATGGGTTTCCCCGGCTACTTCTTGATCGTACAAGATTTCATCCGTGCCGCTCGTGAGGAACTCGGTGTATCCGTAGGACCGGGACGTGGTTCGGCCGCCGGATCTGCCGTAGCTTATTGCTTAGGGATCACCAAGATCGACCCGATCAAATATGATCTCCTGTTCGAGCGTTTCTTGAATCCGGACCGTATCTCCCTCCCCGATATCGATACCGACTTCGATGATGATGGCCGTGGCGAGGTCTTACGCTGGGTAACGGAGAAATACGGTGCCGAGCGTGTGGCTCATATCATTACTTATGGTACGATGGCTACCAAGTCCGCTATCAAGGATGTCGCCCGGGTACAGAAATTACCGTTATCCGAATCGAACCGGTTAGCCAAATTGGTTCCGGATAAGATCCCCGACATGAAAAAGTTCAAATTGGGCGACGCCATCAAGTATGTGCCGGAACTAAAAGAGGCGGCTAACGGAAATGATCCGCTGGCACGGGATACCTTGAAATACGCCCAGATGCTGGAAGGTAACGTCCGTAACACGGGTGTACACGCCTGCGGTGTCATTATCGGACGTTATGATATATCGGATGTCGTACCTGTCAGTACGGCGAAAGACAAGGATACCGGCGAGGAGATGCTGGTTACCCAATACGAGGGTTCCGTCATCGAGGAAACCGGATTGATCAAGATGGACTTCTTGGGCTTGAAGACCTTGTCCATCATCAAGGAAGCGATCGAGAACGTGAAACTGACTACCGGACATGATCTGGATATCGACCATATCAGTCTGGAGGACCCCAAGACTTATAAATTGTATTGCGACGGAAAGACAACCGGTACATTCCAGTTCGAGTCTGCCGGTATGCAAAAGTATTTGAAGGAGTTGCAACCTTCTAAATTCGAGGACTTGATCGCCATGAACGCCCTGTATCGCCCGGGCCCAATGGATTACATCCCTTCTTTTATCGCCCGTAAACAGGGTAAGGAGGAGATCAAGTACGACATTCCCGTCATGGAACGCTACCTGAAAGATACGTACGGCATTACGGTCTATCAGGAGCAGGTCATGCTTCTATCCCGTTTGCTCGCTAACTTCACGCGTGGTGAGAGTGATGCCTTACGTAAGGCGATGGGTAAGAAGTTGATCGAGAAGATGAACCATTTGAAGTCTAAGTTTATGGCTGGTGGTCAAGCCAACGGCTATAAAGAGGAAACTTTAAATAAGATCTGGTCCGACTGGGAGAAGTTCGCCTCATACGCTTTCAATAAGAGTCACGCTACTTGTTACTCATGGGTGGCTTATCAGACCGCTTACTTGAAAGCGAACTTCCCATCCGAGTATATGGCCGCCGTCTTGAGCCGAAGCTTATCCAATATCACGGATATCACGAAGTTCATGGATGAATGTAAAGCGATGGGTATTCAAGTATTGGGACCGGACGTGAACGAGTCTATCTTGAAGTTCAGCGTAGATAAGAACAAGAACATCCGCTTCGGGCTAGGCGCCGTGAAAGGCGTAGGTGAGTCAGCCGTACAAAATATCATAGAGGAACGCAAGAAGAACGGCCCGTACAAGAGTATCTTCGATTTCGTAGAACGGGTGAACTTGACCGCTTGCAATAAGAAAAACATAGAGTCCATGGCTTTGGCCGGAGCGTTCGATAACTTCGGTATTCAGCGTGAGCAGTTCTTCACCGACAGTGGAAAAGGGGAATTGTTCTTGGATACCTTGGTTCGCTATGGTAACAAATACCAGATGGATAAGAGCACGGCAGTCAACTCTTTATTCGGTGGAGACGCCTTGATCGCCATCGCTAAACCGGAGATCCCGCAATGCGAGCGTTGGAGCGATCTCGAACGCCTAAATAAAGAGAAGGAGTTGGTCGGTATTTACCTATCCGCCCACCCGTTGGATGAATACCGTATCATATTAAAGTATGTATGTAATACCGGCATGGTAGAACTTAACGAGCGGGAAACCTTACAAGGCCGGGAGGTTTTATTAGGTGGTATCGTCACCGGTTTCCGGGAAGGAATGACCAAGAACGGAAAGCCTTACGGTATCTTGAAGATCGAGGATTTCACGGGTAGTGGCGAGATCCCGCTTTTCGGACAGGATTATATCGAATACAGCAAGTATGGTAAAATAGGGATGTATCTCTTGATCACAGCCCGTGTAGAGCCTAGCCGCTGGGACCCCAATAAACTGGACTTCAAGATTGGTACCGTCAACCTTTTGCAAGACGAGAAAGACAAGCTGATCGAGAAAATCAGTATCACGGTCCCGATCCATGATTTGGACGAGCCGACTATCAATGAGCTTTCGGTATTGATCAAGAACAATCCGGGCCATAGCCTGTTATATTTTAAGGTTGTCGATGGGGAACATAATATTTCCCTAAATCTCTTCTCCCAAAATATCCGCTTAAACGTGACCCGTGAGCTGGTAGACTTTTTACAGGAGAACGAGAATATCGATTTTAAAATTAATGGTTAAAGTTGTACGACGCTGAAAGAATTTGTACTTTTGGCGTCATAACAATCATTAGATTATAATTCATAATTAAATAATACGTAATTCAAAATGGCACTACAAATTACAGACGCTAATTTCGAGGAGTTGGTTAACTCCGGAAAGCCCATGGTTCTTGACTTTTGGGCAGAGTGGTGTGGCCCTTGCCGCATGGTATCTCCTATCATTGATGAGTTGGCAACCGAATACGAAGGTCGTGTGACGATCGGTAAAATGAACGTTGACGAGAATGATGATGTAGTCGGACGATTCGGTATCCGCAACATCCCTACCGTTCTTTTCTTCAAAGACGGTAAGATGGTTGATAAAGTAGTAGGCGCTACGGCTAAGGATAAGTTCGTAGAAAAGATCGAGGCAATACTTTAATAATTGAGAATTGAGAATTGAAAATACCGAGGAATACGCTCTGTAATTTTCAATTCTCAATTTTTAATTCCCCTAAGTATATGTCGCTTGCCCGGAGGACCGGGAAGACGGCTCATCTCAAAACCAGCCGCTTGCATACCTCTGCGTACCTCTCCTTTTGCGCAATAGGTTACGATCACTCCACCCGGTGCGGTATGGGCATACAAACGATTATAGATTTCCTGATTCCACATCTCCGGTTGTTTCTCGGGCGCAAACGCATCGAAATAGATCAAATCGATATCATCCGGTAGTTCACAGGCGTTACTATTTCCTTCTATTTTATGAAGTGTAAAGCGCTCTGAGATTGAAACGGGAGTATTCCACTCCGCCTCATGCAAGGCTAAGAATAACTCTTTTCTCTCCGGCCAGATCAGCCCTCCATAATTCAAGGTACGAATCGTATCTAAAGGAAGCGGGTATAACTCCACGGTATGATAATCAATATGATGTGCTTGAGATAGCTCGACATCCTTCAATGTCAAGAAGGCGTTCAGCCCTGTACCGAAGCCAACTTCCACGATTCGGATAAAGTCTTTCTCCAGCGCATGCAATCCCGCCTCAATAAATATATGTCTCGATTCTTGCAACGCCCCGTTCACGGAATGATAATGTTCATCTATCGCCGGAATATATAGCGTATGGCTTCCATCCGCCGTTATCTGTAATTCTTTCTCCATATGTATGCAAAGATAATACATACGAATCAGAATAATACGTATCTTTACCGCTATAAATATGATATAAGATATGGATAGACGCCATCTTTACTTCTTACTATTCTTATTATGTACCATACAAGCCGCTATCGGTCAACAGCGCTCCTTCTCTATCAAGGGAGTTGTAAAAGACGCATCGAGCGGACAGCCGATACCTTTCGCTAACGTAGTGGTATGGAACACGACGCAAGGGGCGGTCACCGATTCCACCGGATTATTCGAGATATCCGGCATATCACCCGGAAGCTATCGTCTCCAATCCTCCTTTCTGGGATATAAGCCATTCGTTACCGCCGAATTCAGACTAGCGAATAAAGATATATTCTTCCCGATCGAGCTAGAGGAAGCCAGCCAGAATCTGCAAGAGGTTAGCGTAGTAGCCTCTCCGTTCCGTAAAACCGCCGAAAGTCCGCTAGGACTCCGTGTAATCGGTTTCAAGGAGATAGAGAAAAGCGCGGGAGGAAACCGGGACATCTCCCGGGTAGTACAAACCTTTCCCGGAGTAGCGTCCACGGCAGCGTTTCGTAACGACTTGATGGTAAGAGGAGGAGGTCCCTCGGAAAACCGTTTTTTTTTGGATGGCGTAGAGATACCGAATATCAACCATTTCTCTACCCAAGGAGCCTCCGGAGGTCCGGTCGGTATTATCAATCCCGATTTTATCCGGGAGGTCAACTTTTATTCGGCCGCATTCCCCGCATCCAAGGGGAACGCTTTAAGTTCGGTATTGGATTTTAAACTACAAGATGGAAATAAGGAGAAATTCTCATTGCGAGGAGTCCTAGGAGCCTCAGATATCGGTGTGTCCGCTAATGGACCGCTAGGAAAAAAGACCACTTACCAAGTGTCTGTTCGTCGTTCTTACCTTCAATTCCTTTTCGATATGATCGGCTTGCCGTTCTTACCTACTTTCACGGATGCCCAATTCAAGATTAAGCACTCCTTCAACCCCAAGAATGAGCTTACAGTTCTCGGATTAGGCGCGATCGATGATATGAAGCTAAATACAGGAATGGAAGACATGAGCGAGAAAAACCAATATATCCTCTCTTACTTGCCGGTCGTAAAACAAAAAACGTATACCCTTGGAGCGGTTTATAAACACTACGCCGGTAAAAATCTCTACTCGGTCATTATCAGCCGTAGCCAGACCAACAATAAGAATATTAAATACAAAGACAATGACGAAAGCAAGGAAGAGAATCTCTCCTTAAATTACCGTTCGGATGAGATCGAGAATAAGTTCCGAACGGAAAACACGTTCCGCTTACCATTCATTCAATTGAATGTCGGAGGAAACATCGAATACGCCCAATACACGAATGACACCTATCAAAAGCAATTTACCTCTATCCCCCGTACTATCGTATATCAAACAGACCTTGGCATATGGAAGTGGGGTATCTATGCCACGGCTATTTATGAGAGTTATAACGAGCGGTTTACCGCCTCTTTAGGTGTTCGTGCGGACGCAAACAATTATTCCTCGGATATGAATAATTTGTTAGATCAGTTATCTCCTCGCCTATCCTTATCCTACCGCTTGTCCGATCCGCTTTATATAAACGCGAATATCGGACGCTACTACGAGCTTCCTCCTTATACGACATTGGGATTCAAGGATAATGAAGGTAATTATGTAAACCGGGCAAATCATTTAAGCTATATCCGAAGCGACCAAGCCGGATTAGGCTTGGAGTACCGTCCTACCTCATACTTGAAATTCACGGCCGAAGGATTCTATAAACATTATGATCGTTATCCGATGTCCATACTCGACAGTATCCCACTCGCGTCGAAAGGTACGGACTATGGTGTCTTGGGAAATGAGGCCGTATCGTCTACCGCTACAGGGCGAGCTTATGGGCTTGAGATCATGGGACGTTGGTATAATTACAAAGGGCTTACTTTCATCGTATCCTACACTTTGGTAAGAAGCGAATTCAAGGATGGGAGAAATATGGACACTTATCTTCCCTCGGCTTGGGACAATAAGCATCTGTTCACGTTTAGCGGGACTTATTCTTTACCCAAGAACTGGGACGTCGGCGCCAAGTTCCGGGTAGTAGGAGGCGCTCCCTATACGCCTTACGATGTAGAAAAGAGTAGTTATGTAGAAGCTTGGGACGCTAATAACGGGCTATACTATGATTACAGCCGGTTTAACAGCGAAAGGCTCAAGCCATTCACGCAGTTAGATATCCGTATCGATAAAACATTTTACTTCAAAAAGATCATGCTTGGAGCCTATATCGACATCCAAAACATATTGAATTCCAAATACAAAGAGCAAGACGTATATATCAAAACGGGTAAAATTATCAACCCGGAAGCTCCCATATATGAACAACGGTACGAATTAAGGCCGATAGAACGTCTTACAGGAACGCTTCTCCCAAGTATCGGAGTGATGATCGAGTTATAGATTTTAGGCGTAATAGATTCTTTTTATTTTGAATTTCAGCGATTAATCATAAATCTTTTCTATTTTTGTGGGCTGTATGAACAACAAATAGTACTTTTATCGCAAATAAGCACATGAATAGGTAGGTAAAGAATGACATTATTAAAATACTACATACGATTCGTACTCTTTATCGTGTTAAGTCTGGTCTTTTCTTTCCACTTATACGCTACAGATAATGCAGGCCCTATTTTAATCATTAGCTCCTACAATCCCGATACACGTAATACGACCGCCAATATTTCCGAGTTTATGGAGGAATATAAGCGGGGAGGTGGTATCTCGCCGGTGGTTATCGAGAACATGAACTGTAAGAGCCTCCCGGAAGCCCCCTTATGGGACGGTAAGATGAGAGGTATATTGGATAAATATAAGGAAAATAACACCCCTCAACTTATCATTATCTTAGGTCAAGAGGCATGGGCTTCTTATATCTCCCAAGAATACAAGCCTGATATACCGGTTTTATGCGGTATGATCAGTAAGAATGCGATCTTATTACCAGACTCGGATTTAAATGTCGCCGAATGGGAGCCGAAATACATCGATATCCAAGAGTACGTAGATAAAGGTTTACACCTTGGCGGGTTCTTGTATTCTTATGACGTAAAAGAAAATATCCGGTTAATACGTAAGCTATATCCCAAAACTCAAAATATAGCATTAATCACCGATAATACCTACGGTGGTTTAGCTATGCAGACTTTGGTGAAAAAAGAAATGGAAAATATCAAGGATCTGAACTTGATATTACTGGATGGAAGAAAGAATAATATCTACACCATCGTTGAGCAAATCAAGAACCTGCCGGATCAGACCGTGATATTGATTGGTACATGGCGTGTAGACGTGAACGACGGGTATTATGTTGGAAATGCCACGTATACCATGATGACCGCCAATCCCAGAATCCCGACATTCACATTGGCATCCGTCGGCATAGGGCACTGGGCCATCGGAGGTTTCAGCCCCAAATACAGGCTTATAGGTTCCGATTTGGCGAAAGAGGCTTTAAGTATGTTGGAGAAGAAAATCGCCCCTAAAGATATCCATCCACAAATCATTCCCAATGGATATATGTTCGACGCTTCAAAGATCAAGGCTTTTGATATCAGCAGATTGTCATTGCCCCACGACGCTACTATTATCAACGAGGACCCGAGCCTATTCTCCAAATACAGGTTCGAGATCTTGCTAAGCGTAATCACCGTATTGCTTATTTTCCTGATTATGATATTAATCTTCTTTATCCGGACCAATAAACTGAAAGATAAGTTATTGGATCTACAGAAGGATAATATACTAATCATGAATAATATCCAAGCTTCCATCTATTTCATCAAGCCGGATTATACCGTAAAATGGAGAAACGAGGTAGAGTTCCATGACTGTATCCCTGAATTCGGTCCGGCTAATTGCTTCTTGGTCAAGAACGGAGTAAAGCCTTATTGTACCCGTTGCACGGTTGCAAAGGCCATGGAAACCAAAAAGCAGGTCGATATCACGAATGAGTTCGGCGATGGAAAGTATCTTCATATTTTGGCGAACCCTGTATTAGACGAGCACGACAACCTTATCGGGGTTATTTTCAAGAAAGAAGATGTGACAAAACAAAAACAGGCGGAGAACGAACTGAGGAAAGCGAAAGAGAAAGCGGAAGAGTCCGATCGTTTGAAATCCGCGTTCTTGGCGAATATGAGTCATGAGATTCGAACGCCATTAAATGCGATCGTCGGTTTCTCCGGATTATTGGCCGTAACCGAGAATATGGAGGATAAAGAGGAATATATCAATATCATTAATAGCAACAACGACCTGCTATTGCAATTGATCAATGATATTCTCGATCTGGCCAAGATAGAGGCGGGTACGCTAGAATTCGTGGATTCAGACGTAGATGTCAATCAACTATTCTCCGATATCGAGCAGTCTTCCCGTTTGAAGGCGCAAGATGGTGTACAGGTATGCTTTGTCGAGAAGATCCCGAATTGTATCTTACGCACCGACCGTAACCGGGTCTCCCAAGTCATAACGAACTTTATCAACAATGCCATCAAGTTCACGACTCAAGGTAGCATCCTGTTTGGCTACCGCCATAGAGATGATGAGTTGTATTTCTATGTAAAAGATACAGGATGCGGTATCGCCAAGGATAAGATCGGTCAAGTTTTCACCCGTTTCGTTAAGTTAAATAGCTTTGTGCAAGGAACGGGGCTGGGATTATCGATTTGCCAGATGATTATCAAGCGTCTGGGCGGAGATATAGGGGTGGAATCAGAGCAAGGGAAAGGTTCTACATTCTGGTTTACGTTGCCCTATTCGATACTAGAGATGCAGGAAGTCCCGCATGAGAAACCAAAGACCGAGAATGTACAGAAGAGCCAGTCATCCAAATCGGCAACCCTATTAATAGCGGAAGATAACGAAAGCAACTATACTTTATTCCAAGCCATATTGAAAGATTATAACCTTATACACGCATGGAACGGGGAACAAGCGATCGATTTATTCAATAAATATCAACCGGACTTAATCCTAATGGACCTAAAAATGCCGATTGTAGACGGCTATGAGGCTACACGGGTAATTCGGGAAAAGAACCAGTCCATCCCTATCATCGCCGTAACGGCTTTCGCTTTCGCGGAGGATGAGGAACGGGTAAAACAAAGTGGATTCTCCTCTTACATCGCTAAACCGATCAAGCCGGATAAGCTAATCGCATGTATTAATACTTATTTATAGAATCCGTTTGGTAACAATCGGAAAACGCAAGACGAAAGAGGAACCCTTCTCTACTTGAGAGTCGAGACTAATACTTCCTCCATGACGGTTCATGATCTGCCGGCAAAGACTTAATCCGATACCGGAACCTTTAGATTTAGTCGTGAAGAAAGGCACGAAGACCTTGTCGATCGCCTCGGGAACAATTCCGCTACCATTATCAATCACCGAAATAATAACCATGCCGGCTTTTTGGACAGCCTCCACGACTATTTGAGGAGATAAGGACTCTTCACAAGCCTCTATCGCATTTTTCAATAGATTAATTAATACTTGTTCCACCATGATCCGATCCGCATATAAATTCAAATCTTCCGGTTTTACACGAAAGAAGAGGATGTCGGACTTCTCCGGAAATAGAAGCCGGATATCGTCAAAGAGAGCCGAAACCGAGAAGTTTCGTAAAGTAGGTAAAGGCAGACGGGTTAATTGCCGATAATTCTCGACAAAATCCAATAGCCCCTTACTTCTCCGGTGGATCGTTTGCATGGCTTGTACCATGATAGCGTAGTCTCTCTCATTCATGCCATTTATCGTCGCACGCTCGGCTACTGTCTCTGATAAAGAGATTACCGGAGCGATCGAGTTCATGATCTCATGCGTCAATACCCGGATAAGTTTCTGCCATGCCTCGGTTTCCGCCTCAGCGACCACCGAATTATACAATCGACTCCGTAAAGCCTCCAAGGCAGCGTTCATAGAAGAGGCCAAAGCCTTTTCGTCTTCCGTCATTGAATCGGAAGGATAAAACAGGCTCAGATCCCCGTAATGAATACTCTCTATCAGGTATTCCATCCGCTTAACAGTCTTTTGCTGATCCTTATATAAGAAAACCGAAAGCGCAAGAATACAAAATCCGAACAGCACGGGAATAAACAAAAACCCTTTCAGTATTAAGAATGAGGCAGTAAAAGACAAGACCACGATCCCCAAAATACGAGCGAACAACAAGTAACGTATCATAAGCCAAATTTCTCCAATTTACGATACAAGGTAAAGCGGGTAATCCCTAGAAGCTCGGCGGCACGAGTGATATTCCCCTCGGCACGACGTAAGGCACGTTCGATCGCTTCTTTCTCCAATACCGTCAAATTTAACTCATCGGATGGTTCCTTATCCCTAAGCGGGACAGAACGCAGAATAAAGTCTTCCGGCCTTAGCCAATTACTTTCAGACAAGATAACCGCCCGTTCAATCGCATGTTGCAGTTCACGTACATTACCGGGCCAAGCATAATTATGTAGCTTATTCTTCCCATCCCTGTTAATGCCCTTCAAGTCTTTCTTATATTTATGGGCATACTTCGACAAGAAATGTTCAGCCAATAAGATCACGTCATTTCCTCGTTCCCTCAAGGGAGGAATATGTAACTCGATCGTATTAATACGATATAAAAGATCTTGCCGGAAAGTACCTTCTGCCACAAGATGATGGATATTCACGTTCGTTGCGCAGATCAACCGGATATCAATCGGTATGGGTTGCGTTGCTCCCAAGCGGGTTATCTGTCGTTTTTCCAAAGCGGTCAACAGTTTCGCTTGCATGGAAAGGCTTAAGTTCCCGATCTCATCCAAGAACAAGGTGCCACCGGAAGCTACCTCCATTCGTCCCGGCTTTTCCTTACGGGCATCCGTAAAAGCCCCTTTCTCATAGCCGAATAATTCACTCTCGAAAAGTTGTTCCGGAATAGAGCCCACATCGATCCCGACGAAAAGATTCCCCGAACGCGGAGATTGATGATATAAGGCGCGGGCAACTAAATCTTTACCGGTTCCATTCTCCCCCAAGATTAATATATTGGCATCCGTATTCTTTAATTTATCGACCGTAGCGAAAATAGCCTGCATCGGTTCGCTTTCACCGATGATCTCGAAGCCAGCATCCTCGGGTGAACTAAGAATCTCAACTTGTTTCTTTAAATTTCGCACTTCCGCCCTACTCTCCCGAAGTTCCAATGCCGAAGAGAGTGTAGCGAGTAATTTCTCCTTTTCCCAAGGTTTCGGGATAAAGTCGGTAGCTCCTGCCTTAATCGCCCGCACGGCCTTATCCGTATCCGAATAGGCAGTCATAAAAAGAACCACCACGTCCGGGTCTATCTTCTTTATCTTCTCCAGCCAATAGAAACCCTCCTGACCACTAATAGCATCCCGTTTGAAGTTCATATCCAACAAGATAATATCCGGGATAAAAGTCCGCATGAAATGATCGATGCGCTCCGGTTGCGTAGCCACTCTTATTTGTTCCATATAGGGCTCCAGTAATAAGTTAAGGGCAAAAAGAATGTCCTCATTATCATCTATAATTAATAGTTTTCCCTTTTTCATAAGCGCTGAACTAGTTTGTGATGCCTCAAAGGTAGGTATTAAATCAATGGAAGAAGCGTGCGTAATCGAACGATTATCGTGCGCAGATGAACTGTTAAATTAATAGTCCGCAAAGAGGGTTAAGATTAAGTAAACGGTAAGACTATTTAAGCGAAAGAAAAAACGAGGAGAAAGAAGGAAGACTATCTTTGAACACAATTAACAATTCAGGCATTCATGAGACCACTATTGATTGGATTTTTCGTCTGTATAAATATACACTTAGGCTATGCGCAATGGACTGAGCAAGATTCGATCTGGCTAAAGGATGTATTAGCAGGCAAAGATTCCATCAAATTGAACCCTGAATTCCAAAAAGCAATCCAAAGCGGTTCTTTCCTCAACCCGGAACCGGGAAAACCGATGGGGAAACCTCAACTGGCCGCTCCCAGCAATATCCCTATCACCAAAGATTTCTCAGAATATATCCAACAAGACGATACGACACACCGAAAAGTAGCATTGAAGGATTTACCGCCATCGGTATTCTGGCGACATAATCCACCGTATAAAAAGATACTGCCTGTCTATCAATCTATCTTAGATGAATTGAAAAGAACTCCGTCCAGCGGTCGTACCTCACTAGCTACCTTCGATCTAGGAAGGATGACCAGCCGGAAAACATATGTCCATAAACGCAACGCAAAACGCAACGGAACTTGGCAAAACTACGGCAACCTCCCTACCCCGGATGTCATCTCTAAAAGGAAGAAATTCGAAAGACAACAGGCAGAGGCCGCAAAAAAGGACTCCTCATTGATGATCCAACCACCAATCGATTAGCTTACGGGCCAAGCTCAACTTACGGGGGATCTCCGGTAGGTTATCTTTGGTATAGAAGGCACCAGAGCTTAGTTCCTCATCCTGCAACTTAATTTCCCCACTTACATAATCCGCTACAAAGCCTACCATCAAGCCACTCGGATAAGGCCAAGGTTGGTTTCCGAAATAAGTGATATTATCGACCTCTAAACCCGTTTCCTCACGGACCTCCCGGCGCACACACTCTTCCAAGGTCTCGCCAACTTCTAAGAATCCGGCCACTAATCCATGGAAAGTTCCCCGGAAATTACGGGCATGTACCAAAAGAATCGAATCCTCCTTACGGATCAAGACGATCATCGCCGCTGAGATTGTCGGATAAATCTCATGTTTGCAAGAAGGACATTGCTTCGTGATCGACGTAGTCTGCACGGTAGGAGTACCACATACCGGGCAGAAACGGCTATGGCTATCCCAATAAAGCAATTGATAAGCCTTACCCGCCTTCTCGTAACACGCTCTCGAGATATAATCCCAAGAGGCACGCAACCCCATATGTACGTAACGGTCATTCCCCTCCACCGGAGTATCCAATTCTGCCGTACGCGCGGGAAGTCCATCCCGGTAATCAACCTCCAGCGTATGAGAAACCGGAACTGGGGGATTCTCGCCATAAGGGATGGTATACGTATCATTCTCTTTCTGAAGCAACAGTTGGTCTTTATAAAAAAGGAACCAATAACAGAGTTTATTTGAAGTTTCCATGCTGATATTTCCGAATTATCTTTCTATATGTAAAAACATCCGCGAACTTACGAATTAAAATCAAATAACGTGCGAAAGCGAACGTGCACCGTGCGAAGGCACACACAATCGTTTCTAAGCATTTTTCTATTATCTTATGATTAGCAGAACGTTACATCGATGGCACATTATTTGCCTCTTTTCTAAAAAATGAATATATTTAAAACCTGTTACAATGAAACTAATGATTCGAAACTTACTTTATCTATTCAAGCGGTTTAAGACCGCCGTCGTGTTAAACCTCTTCGGCTTGACAATCGCTTTCGCCGCCTTCCTCCTGATAGTAATGCAGGTGGATTACGAGATGAATTACGATGCCATGCACAGTAAATCGGGCCGAACCTTCCGGCTAGAGGCAAATCATGGAGAATTCGAGCATAACGCCATCCATTGCCTAATGTTTAGCGATGCTTTTGTTAACTCATCCGCTCATATCACGGATTACTCCTACCGTTATCCATTCTACGGAGGAGAACGGTATTGCCAAATCGACGAGGTAGACGATCAAGGAGAAGCGAAAGTATTTAAGGAAAACTTCCAGCTTTGTCTACCCAATATCTCAGATGTCTTTGATTTCCACATGAAAGAAGGTTCCGTCGAATGCCTATCCATTCCCGGCTCCGTACTCATTCCGGAGAGTGTCGCCAAAAGGCTATTCGACAAACAATCCGCTATCGGTAAACGTATCCGGATGTCCGGCAGTAGTGGCTGGCAACCTGTAAGTACCACTATACTTACTATTGGTGGTGTCTATAAGGATTTCCCGGGAAATACTACGGTACAAAACCGTATTTACGTCCCGATGGACCAACTGGATCTATTAAAAAGTTCTTGGCAAATGTATGCCAACGAAATATACGTCACGCTAGACGATCCCCTAAATAAAGAGGAGGTATTGGATCATTTCAACAAGACTTTCGATTTCGCTAAAAGCCAAATGGGTTCAGCGCAAGAGATCGCATTACGTCTAACCCCCTTAAAGGATGTTTATTACACACATGATACAACTTTCGACTTTAATCCGAAAGGTCACCGGGAGACAAATTATGTGTTACTGGGTATCGCTTTCCTCATCTTATTCATCGCCGGAATCAATTTTACCAATCTCACAACCTCGTTGATTCCCCTACGATTGAAAACGATCAATACGCACCGGGTATTAGGATGCTCCATCTATAAGTTACGAGCCATCTCACTTATCGAATCGATCGTGATCTGCTTGATATCCTACATTCTCGCCTTATTCATCGTAAACGATTTGTCTTACACACCGATCGCTAATTGGGTAGATGCGGATATACGTCTTAGTCAATACAAAGCCCTGATCCTTCTCACAGCACTGATCGCTATCTTGACGGGTTGCTTGGCGGGACTTTATCCAGCTATACGAAGTACCTCCTATGCGCCGGCCTTGGTACTAAAGGGCTCTTTCGGTCTTAGTCCCAAAGGGAAAAAAGTACGTGTCGCCCTGATCGGTTTCCAATACACGGTATCGATCGCCTTGATTATTGTCACCTTATTCATGGGACTTCAGAACCATTTCATGACCTCTAGCGAGCAACTAGGATTCAATAAAGACCAAGTAGCCATCGTGAACCTGACACCGGAGATCTACGCCAAGCATAAGCCCCAATATATCCAGAAACTTAAAGATTATCCGGGAATAGAGGATGTGGCCTTCTCCGTCTACGAGTTATCGAAAGAAGATGACATGATCGATCTCGAATATGCCCGTCATGAAGATAAGGATGTATTCTTCAAGGTATTCTATGCCTCCGAGAATTTCCTTTCCGTCATGGATATCCAAGTAGAGGAAGGAAGGGATTTTACACGGGAGGATTTAAACAAGGCACAAAGTGATTATATCATCAATCCGGCGGCAGAGCGGGATTTCCACTTACATCCCGGAGATCGTTTCAATGATCGTACGGTTCTAGGAGTCAGCAAGGATTTCCGATTTAACTCTTGCCGGATCGCAAGCTCGCCTTTCGTATTCGCATTGAATAACGATATACCCAATCCTAAATTGGTATCCTATATCCGCTTCAATTCGAAAACGAATTTACAGGAAGCTGTCGCCCACGTCCGGGAAACATTAAAAGAGATTGATCCGACTTTCCCTTTCGAGATATCTTTCTACAACACCATCTTAAACAATTTATATCAGAAAGAACAAACACTGGGTAAACTAATCTCCCTATTCGGAATAATGGCGATCTTGATCTCTATCGTAGGTGTATTCGGACTCGTGCTATTTGAGACGCAATACCGCCGGAAAGAGATCGGTATCCGCAAGATCAACGGAGCGACTACCGGACAGATTCTTTTGATGTTCAACAAGACTTATATCCGGATCGTCTCCGTTTGCTTCATCATCTCGATCCCAATAGCATGGATGGGAACACAACAGTGGCTAGAGAATTTCGCTTATAAAACACCACTCCATCTTTGGGTCTTCATCGTAGCTTTCCTAATCATTCTCTCGGTTACGATCGGTACCGTTACTTTCCGGAACTGGCAAGCGGCGAATGAGAATCCTGTGAACTCGGTGAAGTCTGAATAAACTCACTCGGAGTGATCCCGTAAATTTCTTTAAAGCAACGGGTAAAATAGTTCGGATCGGAGAAGCCGACCTGAGCAGCTACCTCCCCGATCGAATAAGCGTGCTGCCCCAATAACTCGGCGGCACGCTTTATACGTATATTACGGGTGAATGAGGAAGCGGAGCAACCGGTAGTAGACTTTAATTTCCGAAATAAGCTGGCACGGCTCATCGCCATCTCGGAACAGAAAAGCTCTACATCAAACTCCGGGTCCTGCAAATGGGCCAGAACGACCTTTGTCACTTTCGAAACAAATTCCTTATCCGGATCGGCGATGGTTTGCTCCGGAGTACGCAAGTCGAACCGATCCCTGAAATATAACTTTAGTTGCTCACTACGTTTGAGCAGATTCTTGATCTTCGCTTTTAAGACAGCAAGACTGAACGGTTTAGGCAGATAATCATCCGCTCCGGCTCCATACCCTTCCAATTGTTGACGTTCTTCCGCTAAAGCAGTCAATAGGATAACCGGTATATGGGCCGTCCGTTCATCCGTTTTCAAAGCCTCGCAACATTCAATCCCATTCATGACCGGCATCATTACATCCGAGACAATCACGTCCGGTAGGATCTCCATGGCTTTCTCCAAGCCGACCTTTCCGTTTTTCGCTATCACGACCCGGTAATCCGTTTGAAAAGCATTCATCAAATAACGACATAGATCCTCATTATCCTCTACAAACAAAAGCGTTTGTCGTAGATTCTCCGGGACCGGGTTTGTTCCTTCCAATGGAACTAATTCCCGCAAAGATGCCTCTTCCATTTTAGGTTCCGAATACTCCAACCACTCCTCAGGATAAGCCTCTTCCGATATAGGCAAGGCAACCGTAAAAACAGAACCTTTCCCCAATTCACTCTCACATTGAATGGTTGCCTTATGTAACTCCAATAGCTCTTTTGTGTACGCAAGGCCGATCCCCGAACTCTCCGAGCGGCGAAACGCTATCGATTCCCCCTTATAATATTGATTAAAAATATACGGTAACGATTCGGGGGGAATGCCGATTCCACTATCCGTAATTCGTAAAGTCATGACCGCATCGGATGAGCTTTGCTCCAATAAAGCGGAAAAACTTACCGAACCACCATCCGGCGTATACTTAAATGCGTTCGACAGTAAATTATATAGAACCTGCTCTAGGATATTCTTGTCAAAATAAGCGATTGAGATATCTGGGGCAATCGAATACGTAAACGCGATTTTATAGGAATCGGCCAAAGGAATAAAGGTTTCCGAAATCTCCTTTAAGAATCGACTGAGATCCGCACAAACAATATGCGGGGAAGGAACTCCCCGGGTCAATACCGATAAATCCAGTAATTCATTGACATGCCGAATCAAGCGATTGGTATTCCGGGAGATCGTACGCAAAGTTTCTTTATCTCCACAAGATTCTTCTGAACCGGAATGCCGTTCCAGATCCTCCGTCAATCCCTTGATTATCGTTAGCGGGGTACGAAGCTCATGAGAGACATTCATAAAGAAACGAGTTTTCAACGCATCTTTTTCCTCCAGTTCTTGCTTGGCCTGTTTCAACAGCCGTGTACGTTCTTGTATCTTACGCTCCAACTCGGCTTGGCGAAGCTGATACCAGCGCACCCGGCTCTTATAGGCGATATACAACAGTACGCATACAACCACGAATACCAGCAAAATAAACCACCACGTCCGCCACCAAGGAGGAAAGATCCTGACAGGTTCGGTAATGGGAGCGCTCCAATAGGAACCATTGCCGGAAGTTTCCACCCGAAACACATAGTTTCCCGGTGGTAGGCGGTTATATATAGCCGTACGATCGCTGGCGTCCACCTCCCGCCAATCCGTATCATATCCATCCAGACGATACCGGTATCGGATACTACGGGGATGAGAATAATCGAACGCGATAAAACCCACCTGTAAACCTTGCTTCTCACGTGAGTCTCCGATCGTGAGGTTCGTGATTCGCAGAGACTCAGGTATTTTTCTCAAACCGTCCGTTAACTGAACGGGATCAAAAGAAACGATCCCCTCATTACTGCCAAATACAAGTTCACCCGATTTGCGCTTACAGCAAGCGCCACCCATAAACTCATTCGATAATAAACCGTTTGCCGTCGTATAATTAACGATATGCCGGTTTTGTATATCCAAGCGACTCAGCCCTTTATTCGTGCTGACAAACAGGATGCCCGGCTCACCTTCACGGATTCCTCGTACGATATTTCCCGATAAGCCATCCTGTACCGTGAAATGATCAAATCGCCCGGTTCGCTTGTCGTATTGATCCAACCCCGCATTCGTACCGATCCACAAATAACCGGAAGAGTCCACAAACAGACAATGAATATGATTCGACGCAAGGGGATTCATCTCACCCGGTATATATCGATACGTGATAAGTGCTCTCGTCTTCGTATCCCACACCCGAAGCCGCCCCTCATCCGCTCCTCCCCAAAACCAAGACTCTTCGCTCACGCATAAGTTACATAACTCCGACAACGAGTTGATCGGATAATCATAAGAGACTTGGTAATCCGGTATAAAAGGGCGGATTCGGAAATCATCCAGATTCAACCGGTCCGGGTTGGCGTCTTGATAACTGATCCATAGGTTCCGCTCCGAATCCTCACGGATAGAACCTATAATCTTTCCGGATAAAGAGGACGGACTTTTTCGGGGTGAGAAGGTAAAACGCATATCTACCCGGGAAGTCTTATGGTTAATCCGATCTAATCCCCTAGAGGTCGCAACCCAAAGATTCAGGTCCGAATCCTCATAAACGGCTAGGATATGAAGAGAAGACAGATTCTCTTTTTCCGTGTATCCCAAGGTATATCGAAACAAGGAAGGTGTTAAATCCGCATGGCTCACCCCATACGTGGAATGCCCCGCCCACAGATGATCCGAGTCATCCAGAAACAAACAGGTAATCTGGTTACTGCTGATAGAATGTGCGTCTTCCGGCACGTTCCTCAACCGTCCCATTTTCCTCTCCTTCGGAGAATAATAAAAAAGACCTTGATTGAAACGGCTATCATCAAACCAGACCGTTCCGTCGTTACTCTCGAAGATGGATCGCACTTGGCATTCTCCTGTAGGTTCCAGATCCTCCGGCCGGTCAAAGAAATGCTCACATCGCAAGGCAAGCCGGTTCATCCGGCTAATCAAGCTTGCCCCCTTATTATGTCCGATCCAGAAATCACCATCACCGGTCTCCAAGAATTGATATACCCGAGTATCCTCACGACCGACAGATTGGAAGATTTCTCGCTCTCCCATATCAACTGAACGAAAAGCCCCTTCACGTCCCGTACCTAACCACATATAATCAAACCGGTCGATATAGATCGCGTTAACGCCATTCAAATTGCCGGCATTGATATCCTCCCGGTCATTTGTCCGTATCGTATAATCTTGAAAGTGGTTTGTTTCTTTGTCATACAAACTAAAACCAGCTAAAGTCCCTACCCAAAACGAATGATCCGGCGCCGAATACAAACAATTCACAGGAGACGACGAGACTACCGAACCCGCCGGCGAAAGGCGTACCAATTTCTTCTCTTTAGCGTCATACTCCAACATCCCGTTCTCCGTACCTATAAAGATATGTCCCGGAACGGAGGCCGAGAAACAAGTAGGACTACCATACACACGTAACTGTTGTCGAAGCCATTCTTTCGTGAAATTCAGAAATGTATCCGAACCTCTGTCATAACGGCTAATCCCACCCGAGGAAAAAAAGATCCAGATACCTCCATCTGAATCCTCGAATAATTTATCGATAGAACTGCTTTGTATACTTTCCGGACAATCCGGTACGGGCAAGAATACTTTAAACGTATATCCATCGTAGCGGTTCAAGCCTTCAGTCGTCCCAACCCAGACATACCCGGTACGATCCTTCAAAATAGAGGTCACCGAAGAAGAAGAAAGCCCGCTATCCATTGTTATCCGGTCAAAAATAACGTTGGTAGCTTGCGCTCTCGTTATCATAAGTACAAACAGCAGTAAAAGGTATATTCTCATCCATTCATCTGATTAATGCCCCAAATATAAAGATTAAGTGGGTGAAAATCACAGAAAACAGAAAGATTGAACGATTTGTACGGTATTATGAAACATATGTCCGGCCCGCTCCCTCCCTATTTCCCTAGCTTTGCGGTATCAATTCTAAAACGAATGTAAAATATGAGAAAACTTTTTCTATCGCTAGTATTCCTTAGCGTGCTACTATCTATCCATGCGAATCCGGGTATTAAAGGAATCGTAATCGATCAAACCACCCGTAAGGCATTAGACTACGCTCACGTTGTATTATATGATGGAAATCATATCGTCGAAGAAGCTATGACTGAAGCGAACGGTTCTTTTCTAATCCAGCCCGTAAAACAGGGAACGTATTCGATCCGTATCCATTTTCTGGGATATGATGTTTATATGGGAGAGGAGTTTATCCTTACAGAGCAGATCAAGGATCTGGGTACTATCCCGATGCGAATGCTTGAGGTAGGCTTACAGGAAGTGGAGGTCGTAGCCAACAAGAAACAAGTCATCTATAAACTGGATAAAAAGATCATCGAGGCTTCTTCCAACCTGCTTTCCTCGGGAGGAACCGCTGTCGATATCCTAGAGAACACGCCTTCCATCCGGGTGAACGCCGAGGGAGAGGTTACCTTCCGGGGGAGTAGCGGATTCACGGTCTACGTAGATGGAAAGCCCAGTATATTTACCGGGACCCAAGCCTTGGAACAGATCCCGTCCGGACAAATCCAGAATATAGAGATCATCACCACCCCGTCCGCCCAACATGATACAGGGGGTGATGTCGGGATCATCAATGTCATTACCAAGAAGAACTTCGGGGAAGGGCTGAGCGGAGTAATCAACCTAAGCGGGAATACGGTATGGAGCCGGACCTTGGATTTCTTGTTGACCGGACAAAACAAGGCGTCTCAATGGCGTATAGGCGGTTATGTGGGAAACCGACTTCGTAAAAGTCATTTTACCCAAGAGAAAACGACGTTAGTAAACGATACGACAACGACTTCTTATTCCAATGGCCCCCGTGAAAGTAACGGCTACGCATATATTCTCAACGGAGGTTGGAGCTATACGCAAAAACAAACGACTTTTTCTATTAACGCGGAAGGCGGATATGCCGGACTCAAGCGAAAAGGGGATCTGGAATATACGGAAGAACGTTCCGCTAATGGCGAGCAATTCGAGAACGGAGAGTTCAAGAGCCTTGACGACTTTGATATCCATGAGACTTTCGGACTAGGGAATCTGGCCGTGGATCATAAGTTCAATGATAAGGGGCATAACCTTAGCGGTAGCTTCTTCTTGAAATATGGAGGCGACGCTCTGGAATATTTCCAAAGCGATCTGTTCGACAAAAACAACGTACGCCAGCAAGGTCATCGTGCGTGGGAGGCCGAACATCGTTGGACCGTCCGTGCGAAAGCCGATTATGTATTTCCATACAGCAAAACCGGACAAATCAAGGCGGGTTATCAATATTTCTCATACTCGGAAGACGGCGATTATAGTATGCAGTTTTGGAACCCGGATACCAAAGAGTTCTTCTGGCGTGACGATATTTACAACACGTTCTATTTCCAACAAGGGATCAACTCCCTTTATGCGATCGTTGGGGATAGCTACCGGTCTTTTGATTTTCAAGTAGGATTACGGGGAGAACATACGCATCAAGTATTACGTAGCTCCAAAGATTGGGCGAACCGCCTACAAAGGCGTTTTGAGTTGTTCCCATCCGCCCATATCGGTTATAACCTCACACAAAATCAGAAGCTTCTATTCGCTTACAGCCGTCGTACGACCCGACCGGAGCTTTATTTCATGGAGCCATACATCACTTACAAGGATTACTATACAGCCGAGATCGGTAACCCGGATATACGCCCGGAGTACATTCATTCTTTCGAGTTGAATTATTCCTTGACTTCCGGCGACAATGCCTTGTCTGCCTCCCTATTCCACCGAACCCGCAAAGACAAGATCGAACGATTACGGGTTCCTTACCAAGCCGGGGTTACCTTGGATTCCATGGCGAACGTGGGACATGATTATTCCACCGGAATAGAACTATCGGGCAGTTTGCAGGCCACCAGTTGGTGGAATACGCAAATAAACGGTAGCCTTTATCACTACCGGGTAGAGAACGAGTATAAGACGGACGGGAAGAATGAGACCAGTACCAATTACGAGATCGCATGGAACAACGCTTTCACGGCCGGGAAATACACAAGGATACAGCTTGACGGCAATTTCGTAGGCCCTTCCGTAACCACCCAAGGAAGAACCCAGTCGTTCTGGTTTGTCAACCTAGCGATACGGCAACAATTCTTCAAACGAAAGTTGACGGCCACCCTCTCTTTCCGGGATGTCTTCAATACGGCCCGTTATGTCAATACGATCACTTCCTCGAACTTGATTTCCAAAACACGAATTCGGCCCGATTACCCGTTGATAGGCTTGACCCTTAGCTATACGTTCAACCAGTTCAAGCTAAAGAATGGCTTGTCCAACAATTCAAAGGATTTATTCGAGGGGACGAATCATTAGTACAAATCATACTATCGCAAAATCCTATATAATGGAACGTCTGAGATGTTTTAACTATTTGTCCTTGCAACTGTTATTATCGTCTCCTACTTTTGCGATAGGAAATATGACTGTGAAAATTTCCATATAGTGAGGACTGAGCCGAAAAAGTAAGCCCCGATCGAACAAACGACCGGGGCTGATTCTTTTCCCGCTTTCCTTCCTCACGGAAGTACTAAGGGATGAACTTTAATTTATTACTTTAGTATTAATATTAATCCATTCCCGCCTGTTCACCCTCACAGGATACTTGGATAATCCGCACGGGAATGATTTTCGATTTATTTTTCATTATTCCTTTACATGTCTTATTTAACGACCACCTTTACAGTCTCGTCGCCAACCGTTACAAGAACGATTCCTGCGGGAACAGCGATCGTAGCGTTATCGGAAGTAACCACTGTCTCAGCCAATGGCATACCCAACAGGTTACGAACATAAGCGGTCTCGCCTTGAGCGCCTTGGATCGTTACGGAACCGGCATTGCCGATCACTACGATAGAAGAGGAGGAGCTGTCGATAGACTCGTTACCGGTCGGGATGATACCGTTCTCAACGCTTACGACCAAAGCCTTTGATTTATCGTTCGTGAATCCAAGTTTACCGTTCAAGTTGAAGATATAGTCTGAACTAGATAAACTCTTGATGATATACTCACCTTCTACAGTAGCATCTTTCAATACGATCTGGAACTTAAAGTTGTTCAAGCCATTCTTAGCGGTCACCTCTGTTTCCTTACCTTTTACAGTAGTAGACAAAGTATCGATACCTACCAAGGTAGCCGGGCGGAAAATAGCCTTGATAGAGGTGCGATCCACCAACTTATAGCTATCGTCTGTTACTCGGCTAGCAGAACCCGGGTTGTAATAAGAAGCGGAACCGTTCTTGTTCTCCTTCACGATAAATCTAGGAGCCTCTTTCACGTCTTTCGTCTTAGTCTCCTCGTCTTTTACGATATAAGCGTATTTTGTAGATCCATAGATCGTATCGGATTTAGCTACGTCGCTTTCAGCGGCACTGCAATCGAACTTGATGATTTCCCATTCAGCGGCATCCAACGCTTCTTGAGTAGCCTCTACAGAAGAAGGAGTAGAGCCTGTATATTTAGCTTTCAAGTACAAATCCTTATAAAGAACATTCGATCCAACCGTGAATTTCAGTCTAGCTAACTCAGCAAGCTCAGCGTCTGAATAATCAGCGTAACCTGCGGAAGGAGTTACCGTAGCGGGGATCAATTTGATCTTCAAGCCATCTACTGTTGACAAATCTTTGCTACTAGAAATCTCATATGAGTTATTCTCAACATAAGCATAAGCGAATATCTTAGAGTCTGCATTTACTTCATAAACATTAGCCTCATCGGTCTTACGTAAAGAAGCCGTGAATGAAAGGCCTGTGGCAACACCCGTAGAAGTATTATAGGTATTTACCTCTTTTCACGCTCTGTCCACCCTGTCTCTTATACACATCTCCGAGCCCACGAGACTACGCTGCATCTCG
>ERZ1027094.187-NODE-187-length-48981-cov-7.508155_pt1 | contig 48981 bp, 51 predicted proteins | sample MGYA00519410_ERZ1027094 | MGnify/ENA primary metagenome ERZ1027094 (study PRJEB26926, sample SAMN06164647) | human gut metagenome | biome: ENVO:00009003; feature: ENVO:2100002; material: ENVO:00002003 | host: Homo sapiens | place: USA | collected 2012 ...
CGAGATGCAGCGTAGTCTCGTGGGCTCGGAGATGTGTATAAGAGACAGGGAGAATGTGTTTGTGGATTTGAAGAAGAAGACGTTTCAATTAGGTGATCTTCAGCTACAGACGAAGGATATCGATATACCGTTGGATAACGGCTTCTACCGGTTGAAGATCGGGGATCTGGATTTGAGAAAGTCTGGTTTGAGGTTGGATCACGTACATTTAGTCTCGCCTTATTCTAAAATGGAATTCGCTTATAAACAGCCTAAGCATCAAGATTGGTTTGACGTGAAGGTTGGGAACGTAAGATTGAACGACGTGGATATTCCCGGATATTTCTCAACCAAGGAATTACGTGTGGGGGGACTCTGGATAAACGATGTCTTACTACAAAACTTAAAGAACCGGAAGATCCCGGTGGAGCCTCATATCGTTCCGATGATTTATGAAGGTTTACAAAAGGCTCCGGTCCGTTTCAAGATAGATACCGCTTCCGTTGCCAATTTCTCCGTGGTTTATGAGGAATTACCCGTTAAAGGTGATAAGCCCGGTAAGCTTTATTTTACCGATATGAATGGCCAATTTTCAGGTTTGACCAATATCGTTTCCTATCCGGAGCAATTCATCAGATTGCATGCGGACGGGAACCTGATGGGATCGGGGCATTTTACGGCTACATGGCAACTCCCGGTAGATTCATTATACGACCGCTTTCTATTGGATGCCCGTTTGGATAGCCTAGACCTGCTTTCCTTGAATGAGATCGTAAAACCTCTGGCACCGGCGGAAGTAGTGAGCGGTTGGGCACAGGATGTGGTCTTTCATATGGATGCCTCAAGCCAGAAAGGACGGATACGGTTAGACTTCCCGTACCGGAAATTGAAAGTGGCTTTATTGAAAGAGAAAGACGGAGAGACCACACAAAAAGGTTTCTTGTCGAGATTGGCGAACTTAGTTCTACGGGATAATAATCCGGCTCATCCGGAGCGAAAAGATAGTAAATTGCGTAAGGTCGATATGGAAATTGTGCGAGATCCCTATCATTCCACGTTTAACTATCTATGGCAGATGCTAAGACCAGCCTTGGTGGAATCAGTCGGAGTCTCGAAAAAAGAACAGGATGCGGCCTTGAAAGTGGCAGGTTTCTTCACGAAGGTAAAGCGCTTTTTCGGTCTCGATAAAAAGAAGGATAAGCGGGAGGAGATTGATACAAATAATAAGGAAATAGAACCTTTAAAAGAATAAATAATGGAATATACAGTAAATCACTATCCGGAGAAACATCGTTTCGAGGTAGTAGAAGACGGCTTGACAGCCTATGTGGAATATCGTTTAAGAGGAGACGCCTTGGACATTATCCATACCATTGTCCCAAAAAACTTGGAAGGGCGTGGGATTGCGGCGACTCTTGTTGAAACAGCTTATAAATACGCAAAGGAACAGGGGTTGCGCCCTTTGGCTACCTGTTCCTATGCGGTTGTGTGGTTAAAACGCCATCCGGAGTTTTAATCCTTGATCGTAATACCTAACATTCTAGCGATGTCCAGTGCTTGTAAGGAGGTTACGGTAGCACCTTTCAACTCTCCTCCGGGAATCGAGCCAATACGTATACCGGCGATCTCGGAGGAAGTAAGATCGATCCCTTTCAAAGAGGTCCGGTGAAACTCGGCCTCTACTAAATTACAATGTTCGAATTCTACGTTCGTAAATTGGCAATTGTCCAATCCGCCCCCTCGTAAAAAGCATTGATTAAAAGATACGTTCCGGAGTTTGCTCATGGAGAAGATTACATAATCTCCTTTACAATCCCGGATGGTAGTATGATTAAAGATCGATTCGGAGAAATTCGTTCCGGTAAGTTTACACCCAATGAACTCTACCCGGTAAAAGCCACATCCGGATAAATTTATATTTGATAGGTCACAGTTCTTAAATACCACATCGCTAAACTGAGATTTACGATAATTGCAAGCAATGAAACCACAATTGGTGAATAAGCAGGAATTAACGGATAGGTTCTGTTTAGATACGTCCTCGACGCATAATCCATTGAAAGAACATTCTGTAAAATCATCCTCTTGTCTGGATATACAATCCATCCAGTCCACATCCTCCCGTAAGTTTTTTACCAATCTAGGCGCTGTTATTTTCAACATGTTATTGTTTCCTATTTTAATTTAGATGGTAAAGATAACGGATTTGGGCTAAATAAACGATATCTTTACTTTATAGTTCATTTTAGCAATATCGGAAAAGTGTGTTCGGGATAATTCTTCTATTTTTGCCTTGAAATCCTAAGAATCATGCGAATAAAGACAACGACAAAGACAGAGTATCAACAACGTATCAATGTATTGGTTGAATACATAAATAATCACTTAGGAGAGGATATCGATCTAAATAAGCTGGCGGAGGTATCCGGATTCTCTCGTTGGCATTTTCATCGAATCTTCGCGGAGTTCTTAGGGGAACCGGTTGGTACGTTTATCGTTAGGATGCGGGTCGAGACGGCCGCTCGGCTTTTGCGTTATACAGAAATACCTGTCAAGGAGATCGCCTATAAGGTAGGATATGACGTACCCTCTTCTTTGTCTAAGGTTTTTCGCCAGTTTTATGGGATTTCTCCAAATGAATATAGAAACAATAAAGATTATGTAATTATGGAACCGAATAGAATAATGCCTGATATGGAATTGAAGGTCGAGGTAAAAGATTTACCCGGCAAACAAGTAGCCTACATTCGTCTAAACGGAGGGTATAAAGAAATCGATTATCCGGGAACTTGGATGCGCTTGCTCCAATTCGCCAAGGAGCAAAACATCCAACCATTGAGTTTTTCACCGATCTGCTTGTACCATGATGATCCGAAAGTGACCTCACCGGATAAGCTGCGTACCGATATTTGTATGGAAGTCGCTCCTGCGGTTTGCCCTAAAGGGGAGATTGGTACGAAAAAGGTATTGGAAGGGCGTTTTATGGTCGCTCTTTATAAGGGAACTTATCAGCAATTAGGGGCTGTGTATGATACGCTTTACGGCAAATATCTCCCCGAGATGGGTCTTTCCTTACGGGAAGTGCCTAGCGGCGAGATCTACTTGAATGATCCTTGTAATACGAAGCTGGAGGACTTATTGACCCAGATTTATGTGGCGGTAGAATAATAAGAGCTAGAGAGGTTTCTGAAGTGAATAAATGAATTGATCTTGATTGCCGTCTTGTCTAATTAGCGGCAATCAAGATTTTTAATATTTTAGATGCGATAGTATGATGTGATAACTTATATACTTGCTTTTACAAATTCATTATCGATCCAATAAGTCGCTTCTTCGGAAGTGAATTTCAATATACAATAGCTCGGATCTATTACTCCTCCAGGGAAATGAGCGAACATCCAGTCAGACCAAAGGGCTTTCTTGATTTCCATATCGGAAACGATCTCGACCTTACCCGTTAACACGATACTGTCTCCTCCTTTCATAAAACAAACTCCGGCTTTCGGGTTGGGTTGGAATTGTATCGTCTTATCAGAGAACGTGCCTGTAGAGAACCATATTTGGGAAATACCATCCGCTTTTATTTTTCCCATAGGAACCGGACGGGGATAACCATCTTCCGTAACAGATGCGAGCATAACGGTGTCACATTCCGTTAATATGGAAATTGCTTTTTCCTCGATTAGCTTGAGGTCTATCATCTGGACGGGTATACATAAATCGATCATACATTTATCTTGTGGATGTTGATCGAGGGGGATGCTTTGATAGATCTCGAATGATTTGCCCGCACAAGGTTTGCATTGGTGTTTGGATGTAAGCGTGTACATCAAGCTCCATGCGGCGGGTATTTCATCCGTTCCTATCTCAAAATGCCCGATTGCGTAAAGTCCTCCGGATAATAATCCTTTTGAGATCTCATTTTCTCCCTCTACCTCTTGAGGCACTGTTAAACCGATATCCACACTTAACTCCTTTCCTTCGTGTTGGTAAACTGATATAAGTTTATTTGCCGGACCGTTTATAAGTCCTTTTGGCCCGGCCCATTGCATAAGCTTTCTGATAGAGTTTGGGATCAAGCTCATATCTCCTTGATGATGAAGATACACGATGTGTGTAGCGTGTAGTTCTTTTAGTTCAAAAGTGTAATTCATAAGATTCTTATTTGTAAAAGTTCAATAGTGCAAACATACGGAATGACTATTCTTTCTGGTTGTAAAAAAACGACTTTTTATGTGATAGATTCTTGCGATTTTATTTTTAATCAAATATAAGTAAGCGGTTCATCCGCAGGATTTGGTAAAGTCAGGAAGTAAGAGGGAACGTCTCCCGCTAAACGCTTGAATTCTTTGATAAAGTGGGAATGGTCATAATAGCCGCAATCTAAGGCGATGCTGCTTAAGTCCGTGTGTGTGGCGTTCCTCAGTACTTCTATGGCATATTGGAATTTTATGATCCGGCTGAATTCTTTGGGAGTATATCCGGTGGCATCCTTGAACTTACGTTGGAAATGCCGCTGGCAAATGCAAATCTTGTCGATCAAGTTTTGTACGGGTAGCTGTCCGCAGGACTGTTTTATAAATGAGGTGGCGTATATAATTTGTCTGTCTACTTGAATGGATTGGGTGAGAAGGCGTATAAGATAGCCTTCGATAATGCGGATACGGACGGAATCGTCCGGCTGTTCGCAAAGCATCTCGGCAAAGGAATTATCGAATAAAAGGTTAATATCTGAAGACTGGATGCGAAGATCGGCAAACTGTCCCAAAGGCTCATTCGTGAAAGCTGCCAGCCCACAGGGTTGGAAACGAACTCCTAGCATATGTAGGGAATCTGTCGTAGCGGTAAGATTGGAATAAGACCTCATGGGACCGACAAAAAAGGAACGATAAGGCTGCATGATCATTTGATGCTCATCCGCGGGAATTGTCATATTCCCGATGGAAAAGATGAAATCCGTGCAGCCGTCCGCTAAAATCTTAAAGCGTGTTCCTATTTCCGCATAACCTTTAAACACCCAAAACTTATCGATGAAGGGTGCTAAAAGGGCGCATGGGGCAAATTCTTGATACATAAGCTATACTATTCCTTTCAGAAATGGCTCTTACCGGTCTTCTCTCTATTTGCTTTACGTGCGAAATCGAATAGTTCCGGACTTATATGGCAATAACCGTCCGGATGTTTGCCTAAGTAATCTTGATGATATTCTTCTGCCGGATAGAAATTAACTAATGGCTCCACCTCGACAACGATGGGCTTGGAGTACTTTTTAGCCAATGTCTCTATAGCCTCTTTGATGATAGGCAGATCGGCGGCGTTGGTGTAATAAATACCGGTACGGTATTGCGATCCTCTGTCATTACCTTGCCGATTGAGACTTGTAGGGTCTATGGTCTTGAAGTATAGTTCTAACAATAGTTTTAAATCGGCTTGTTGAGGATCGTAGCTTACTTCTACTGTCTCGGCAAATCCGGTATTGTCGTTACATACCTGTTCGTAGGTTGGATTTTTGATGCTTGTTTTACCGTTGGCATAACCCACTTGGGTACTAGTAACACCATTGATTTGTTTCATGAAATGTTCTGTTCCCCAGAAACATCCTCCGGCGAAATAGATTTTACTTAGTGCATTCATTTTAGTTGTTTTAGATAGTTGATCACTCATTTTTGTTTGTGCGATTACTAAACCGCTTGCCAATAGCAAAACGATAGTCAAAATTACATGTTTCATCTTATATATATTATTATATAACCAAAATATTAAGAAAATGGTTTCAACTAAAAGTCGTATGCCTTCATGCGGAGGATTATATGCTTGGCTGTTATTTGATTTTTGTCCCACCGAATACCTCACTCATATCCATATGGTCAAGAGCCGTATCTATTTGAATGATCTCATCGGAACTTATTTTTATATCTACGGCCCCCGCATTCTCTTTTAGCCGGCAGAGATGACGAGTTCCGGGAATAGGAACGATCCACGGCTTTTTTTGTAGCATCCAAGCTAGGGATATTTGTGCGGGAGTAGCATGATGCTCATCGGCCAGATGGTTTATGAGATCTAGAAGAGGCTTGTTCTTCTCGAAACTTTCTTTTTTGAATTGCGGCATAGTTGCCCGGTAATCATTTTGAGGGTTGAATACGCTTTTGACATCATAGCAAGCGGAAAGTAAACCGTTTGCCAATGGCGAGAAAGCAACGAAGCCAATGCCTAATTCCTCTAGAGAGGGGAAAAGGTTTTCATGCCAACGTGCCATCATGGAATAACGATTTTGTATGGCGGTTATAGGACAGACCTTATGCGCACGGCGAATATAGTCCTCGCCCGCCTCTGATATACCCCAATGTAATACTTTGCCTTCCTTGATCAAGTAGGCCATCGTGTCAGCTACCTCTTCCGGTTCTACTTGGGGATCTATTCGATGCTGATAGTAAAGGTCAAGATGGTCTATCTTAAGTCTCGCTAAAGAGCCTTCCACGGCTAAACGAATCGACTTCGGTTTAGAATTCGGGATAAGGGGATAAGGGCCACATTCGCTAGACTTATCAAAAGTGAGTCCAAACTTAGTAGCGATCACGATTTTATCACGAAATGGCTTTAAGGCATCGCCTAAAAGCTCCTCATTGTCATGAGGATTCGTGTTTGTACCATATACTTCGGCCGTATCGAAGAAGGTATATCCCATATCAACGGCGAGGGCAAATAATTCCGTCATCTCTTTTCTGTCGGCAGGTGCGCCATAAGCATGGCTCATACCCATGCAACCCAATCCTATAGCGGAGACCCTAAGTCCGCTTAATCCCAAAACTCTGTATTCCATATTTATTTATATTTTATCTGAGCGCAAAGTTGGGAAGAAGTATCTCCACCGGTGTAACAACAATTGCGGATATAAATACAATTATTTCGGTTTTCTGTAAAAATGGTGATACAATCCGTAATCTGTATTCATTCTGTATGATTGGGTAAATGTATCTTAGCGGTCAAAAAATAATAGAATATGAAGAGTAAAATTATTGTAGCTTTATTAATTATGAACATGGTAATAAGTGCTTCCGCGCGAAATCAGAATCAGTATGGATTGGTATATCGCGATGCGATAAGTGAAAATGTGGTTGGAAAAGTAAATATACATCCTGTCTCGTATGAGGTTGGAGGTATAGGGGTAGTGGCGAATATCTATACTCCTGCGAATTATGATTCCTCAAAAGAGTATGTAGCTATTGTTGTTGCTCATCCTAATGGGGGCGTGAAAGAACAAGTTGCGGGTCTCTATGCGCAACGGCTGGCAGAGCTTGGATATATAACTATCGCTGCCGATGCGCGTTATCAAGGAGCAAGTGGTGGTGAGCCTCGGAATACGGATCGTCCGGCCAACCGGATAGAAGATATTCATGGAATGGTGGATTTCATATCTCAATATCCGGGTGTAGATGCCAGTCGTATAGGTGCGCTTGGTATTTGTGGCGGTGGCGGTTACACGCTTGGGGCTGCACAGGGTGATAAACGGATAAAGGCGGTCGCTACACTCAGTATGTTTAATTCGGGGCGTGTACGTCGTAATGGTTTTCAGGATTCCCAGATAAATACCATACAACAACGTTTAACCCAAGCGGCTGAGGCTAGAAATGAAGAGGCCAAAGGCAAAGTTCTATACACGGGTGAGATGAATATCTCCGATGAGGAGGCGGCGAAACTCCCGTTTGCCCTATATCGTGATGGTTATGAGTATTACTTTAAAACCCATGCTCATCCGAATTCAACATTTCGCTATACCATGAGCAGTTTATTGGATCTTATGACTTGGGATGCTACGGATCATATCGACTTGATCGATCAGCCTTTGCTATTGATCGCCGGAAGTGATGCCGATACAAAATATATGTCTGACGAAGCTTTTGAAAAGGCTACCGGAACAAAAGATAAAGAGATGTATCTTATTCAAGGAGCGGAGCATATCAAAACTTATTTTGTCCCGGAATATGTGAATCTAGCGGTAAATAAAATGAAAGATTTCTTCGGGATGAAATTGTAATTTGATTAAATTTGTACGATCTAAAATGGGGGTATCATGAAATATGACAAAGATAGTGTTATTATCTCTGATAGTCTGAATGGGCTTGGGACAGATATTTATAAAGAGTATCTGTCTCATGCCTTGTGTTTGGGTGGAGCATGTAAATTCGAGTTCAATGGAAATCCATTCGAGTTACGTGAAGGGGATTGTATGATTGTGCGTAAAGGAAAACTGGTTGAGAAGATCACCCCATCTGCGGATTTTAAGGTTAAAGTCATTTATGTCACTCCCCAATTCATTGAGCTTTGTACTCCCCAGAATAATTATGGAATGAAAGGCCAGTTATCTTTGTTCCTGAATCCTGTGATGCGTCTGGATCGCGAGCAACAGGATATCTGTAAGAAAGATTTCGAGAATATAGAGTATAGGTTTAACAATGAAAACCATAATTTTTATCGTGACATAATGATTAATGTGATCCAGACAATGATTCTGGATTTCTTCGATTTTCACTCACATATTTATGGGGAGGAGAAGATCTCGGCCCAATATGCCTCCATTATGAGTAAGTTCCTGCAAATGCTGGAAGATGGGGTTTATCGCCAGCATAGAGACGTTACATACTATGCCTCGGAATTATGCGTGACGCCGAAGTACTTATCGGAAGTGACGAAAAAGGTGAGTGGCTATGCGGCAAATTATTGGATTAACCGTTATACGATATTGGATATATCACGGCTTTTGCGTGATAAGTCATTATCTTTCGTTTATATTTCCGATTTGTTTGGTTTCTCTTCTCCCTCTTATTTCAGCCGTTATGTGCAGCATAATTTAGGTATAAAGTCCTCAGATTATAGGGAGTGACCTTGTAAGCTAGCTTCACTCCTTTCCTTTTCGGTAAAATTTGTAGTTGACACCGACTTTTTTGTATTGTCTCAAAACTCCTTTGGTCGTAACTTCGCAACGAAGAATAGGTATAAATAGATGATGGAAAACTATTTATATATAATGTATAATCAAATTAATAAAGCCATGCAAAAAATTATGAGATCATTATTTATCGCGACATTGTTGTTGGTATCGATGGGAATGGGTGCCTATGCGCAGGAAACAAAAAAGACATTTACTCCGGAGCAGCAGGAGATGATAGATTTGTCTAATGCGAAATGGAAATGGATGTCAGAAAAAGATGTGGATAAGCTCGACGCCCTCTTCCACGAGAACTCTATGTTTGTACATATGGGTGGTTCGTGGGGTAAGCAGCCGGAGCTTGATGTGATCCGTACGGGAAACATACATTACAAGCATGCGGAGATACATGATGTAGATGTTAAATTCGCCGGTTGCGCCGGAATCGTATATAGCCGTATTCATCTTAATTCGGTAGTTGGTGGTAGGGAGGTCAGGTTCCCTTTCATCGTGACTGAGACGTACGTGAAGGAAGACGGACAATGGAAACTTGCTACCTTAGCATTTACTCGTACGGTAGGAGAATAATGATAAATACATATGAATATGAGACAGAACTTTCTAATCCGGCTTTTCTGCCTATGTTTGTTCCCAGTTTTCACCATGGCGCAAAATATGGATAATTTCAGACAACCGTACCCCTTGGGTACTAAGTTGCCGGAAGCGTCCGCGAAGAACTTCATTGGTCAGGCGTATATCGCTCCGATTACGGTTAATAGGGAGCTGAATGTCCCAATGTCTAATGTCACTTTTGAGCCTCGTTGCCGGAATAACTGGCATTATCATAAAGGGGGGCAGATACTTGTCGCGTCAGCAGGCATAGGCTACTATCAGGAAAAGGGGAAACCGGCCAGAAGATTGTATCCGGGGGATATCGTGGAAATTGCGCCTGACGTGATTCACTGGCATGGGGCGGCTCCGGATAGCTGGTTTGCTCACGTTGCCGTAAGTTGCAATCCTCAAACGAATGAGGCGGTGTGGCTCAGTCCGGTGGGAGAGAAGGAATATCAAGAAGCGACAAGCCAAGCGGAGAATGTGTATGCCGAAGCAAACCGGGTATTGGAAGCCAGGGAACAAGCCATTGTCTCTATCGCGGCGTACACGGGCAAGGGAGACTTGGCGCATCTGAGACAGGCGCTTGTGAAAGGACTTGAATCCGGTATGACCGTTAATGAAGTAAACGAAGTACTAATACATGCCTATGCTTATTGTGGATTTCCTCGCAGCTTAAGAGCCATACAGACATTTATGCAAGTCATTGAAGAGAGAAAAAGCATGGGAATTAAAGATGTAGAGGGTCGTGAAGCCTCTGCTATCGAGGATGGTGGGAGTCGATATGAGCGGGGACGGGATATTCTGGCGGAAATATCGGGTACGTCTGCTTCTGTCCCTAAAACCGGATATGCGGTATTTGCCCCGACGATCGAACGTTTCCTCAAGGAACATCTGTTCACGGACCTTTTTGAGCGCGACTTATTGACATATAGGGAGCGTGAATTGGCGACCGTGTCTGTATTGGCAGGCGTTGGCGGTGTTGAACCTATGGCTTACGGCCATATGTCAATTTGCTTGCATCTGGGTATTACGCCAGAGCAACTTACGGCTTTGCTAAATATCGTAGAGATAAACCTAGGGAAAAAGAGTTCAGATCCATTACGTGATGTGCTCGGACAATTAACGGATAAAAAATGAATCAGAAGAATATGAAGAAGATTTTATTATTAGCATTATTAATATCCGTGTTTGGAATGGCAGATGCCCAGGATTTAGTGATCGCTAAACAAGGGCATTTCTCAGTAGGAGGACAAATCATACAGCGTCCGGGTACGTATGACAACAGTAAGTTTGTCGGTTGGGCTACCCAAGTCGAGACCGGGCAGAGCTATCGTGCGGATCATGCTTTCGTAGATTTCCAAGTTCCGGCCCATGCGAAAAAATTGCCTTTGGTTTATGTTCATGGTTATGGTGGCTCTGGGATATGTTGGCAAATGACACCCGATGGGCGGGATGGTTTCGCTACTCTCATGTTACGCCGGGGATATAGCTGTTACGTGATGGATCTTCCCGGTCGTGGCCGTGCCGGAAGGACATCTGCTACGACTACGGTCAAGCCGCTGGCCGATGAGATGTTCTGGTTTGACATCTGGCGTATCGGGATTTGGCCGGAATATAACAAAGGTGTGCAGTTTCCGTCTGATTCAGCCTATCTATCGCAGTTTTTCCGGGAGATGACGCCCGATATCAGTGATCACAAACAAGATGTACCGGCAATCAATGCCTTGACGGAAAAAATAGGGGACAATATCCTTGTAACACATTCGGCGGGAGGTTTCCCGGGATGGATGGCCGCTATACAAAATCCGAATGTCAAGGCTGTCGTTTCATATGAGCCGGGTGGCTATGTGTTTCCCGAGGGGGAGGTGCCCGATCCGATCGCCGGACTTACCGGTGGGGCGGCTGGAGTCGCTATTCCTATGGAACAGTTCTTGCGACTTACCCGGATTCCAATCGTAATGTATTTCGGTGATTATATTCCGGAGACTCCATCAGAGAATCTTGGTGGCGAGAATTGGCGTGTACGTCTGCAAATGGGACGTAAATTCGTGGAGGCCATAAATAGGCATGGGGGAAACGCAACCTTAGTTGAGTTGCCCAAGATCGGTATTTATGGTAATACCCATTTCTTGATGCAGGATTTGAATAATGGCCAACTAGCGGATCTGCTGGGCGAATGGTTGGAAAAGAATGATCTTGGCAAATAGCATTGGGAATGGTTCTTTTAAGAACTTGCTGATTTTACATTTTGTTATCGGATTAGATAATCGGTAATATATCCTCCCAAATATGTTTCTTCAAGTCAACGCAACCATTCTTCTTGAAGGTAATGCCTTCTTTCTCCAATAATCCCCGTTGTTCCGCCCAGTTGGGAGCTAATCTGCCTTGGCTGTTTACCACCCGGTGGCAAGGCAGGTTCAGTTCTTTCGGGACGTTGAACATTGCCTGCCCTACCATACGGGAACATTGTGGCCTTCGGGCGAACTTGGCTAGCTGCCCGTAGGTAACCACACATCCTTCCGGTATCTCTCTGACGATGTTATAAACTTCCGTATAAAAATCAGCCTTCATTGATTCTGGTTTTTATTTTCGCCCATGCGTGTGTATCGTATAGGGAGGAGTTACGCATTGTCTGATACATCGTCTTGAAACGTGACATCGGGATCGTGAGACTTAATAAGTTGCTTTCCACATATGGTCGGACTGAGGGATCGAAGAAACCAAGGAACGTGCGGTGACCTCCTTGTCTATTTTCGTTGACAGTGAGCGTGATGGTAGAGCTGCAACCGGAACCAAATGGTGTGGAGACGGCATCCGGATTATTGTTGTCGAAAAAGGTCCAAGTAATTAACCCTGACAAGATATCCGGAGTCGCGAGGAACAAAAGCCCCTCTACCTTTTCAAACGAGATTAATCGATCGATCCTTGCGAAATGGAGGTATCTGATAATCTCGCCTTGCCTGATAGCGGGAAGGGCCTTGAATAAACAGCCTTGTGTCTGCTTTAATTCTCCAAGCAGAGAATCGGAATACCAGAAAGCGATCGGCAATTCCGCCTTTAGAGAAAATGCCTCGTAATAATTGTTGATGAAAGTTTGAATATCCATATGCGATTGATTTAGGTTGATTTATTCTTACCAATCGATTTCCGGGATGCCTTTACCCCGTAAAAAATCATTAGCCTTACTGAAATGCTTACAACCGAAGAAACCATATTCGGCGGAGCGGGGAGATGGATGTACGGTCGTTAGGACCAAATGTCGGCTCGTATTGATGAGGGAGATCTTGGCTTTGGCGTAACTTCCCCATAACATGAATACCAGATTTTCCCGTTCGTCGCTTAATTTCTTGATAACGGCATCCGTGAACGTCTCCCATCCCCTGTTCCGGTGCGAGCCTGTTTGGTGGGCACGGACCGTGAGGACGGAATTCATCGGAAATACGCCTTGGCTTACCCAACGATCCAAATTCCCGGAGGAAGGGATCGGTTTCCCAAGATCATCGTAGATCTCTTTGAATATATTCATCAAGGAGCCGGGAATCGCCACGCCATCGGGTACCGAGAAGCAGACCCCGTAGTATTGCCCCGGATTTGGATAGGGGTCTTGTCCCAAGATAACGACTTTTACCTTCTCAAACGGGCATGCGTTAAATATATGGAATATCTGGGGCCCGGGAGGAAGTACGTGCGCTTGCTTATATTCGTTTTTGACAAATGTCACCAATTGCTCGAAATAAGGCTTGTCAAATTCTTCTTGCAGACGTTTTCTCCAACTTTCATCTATTCTAACATTCATGGTGTTTTTCTTATTCTTCCACCAAAGGTACGGAGAAAAGCTTAAAATTCGAGGATTTTCAGTAAATCTGTATAAGGAATATACCTCTTTGAAATCAAGAGAGTTAGAAGAATTACCACGTTTTGTGGTAATGATTTGGCAACCGTTCATGTTGCTGCGGTCTGCATCGCTTTGCTTGTTTCGGATAACTCTTTGTATGCAAAGGTATGACTTTGTTTCATGTAAAACAAAAGTATCTTAGAATTTCGGCTTTTATTATTGTTAAAATCATTATTTTTGCAATCAAAGAAATAACAATGAAAATTAATGGAAGATTTGAATCAACTTAAAATAGTTTTGGCAAAGAAAAAACGTACTAATAAATGGTTGGCAGAACAACTTGGAGTAAACCAAACAACGGTATCTAAATGGTGTACAAATACAACACAACCAGATTTACAAACATTGAAACGTATAACAGAACTGTTAGAAGTGAACATTCAAGACTTAATAAACTTCTCGTGAAATAAAACATAGTGCAATGAATGAAATAACAATATCATCAATGCTGCCTGCTGTTAGGAATACAGCACTCATGCGTGGTAAAACGTACATCGGAATTGATTTTGGTACATCAACAACGGTGGTATCTATCGCTTCCTATGATGAGTACGACCATAAAATCCATACGGAGTCTTTCCGATTGCCGCAAATGCTTCCTGACGGGACTTTATACAAGTCAGAGATAGTGCCTACGGTAATAGCGTGGCTGAATGGACGCATTTTGGTTGGAGAAGGTGCATCGCAAATGAAATACCAACTGAAAAAGGGAAAGAATATCTGGTATTCATTCAAAATGGAGTTAGGCGAGGATTTAGGAGCAAAGTATTACGATAGTGAACTGCGTGAGGTTGACCCTTTTCGGATAAAGAATCCTGTGGATGCTGCACGGGTATTCTTTGCCTATCTGAAATACCTCATCATTAAATACTGTACCGAAAATAATATCAGTACAGATATTTTGTATGCAGTAAGCATCCCTGCATCATTTGAAGCCAATCAGCGTAAAGATTTACTTGACGCACTAATGGCGAATGATATGAAAGTGTCAAAGCAAGCTCTTATAGACGAGCCGAATGCGGCTTTTATCAGCTATGCTGTATCACGGGCAGCAGAAGACCGCCCCATGTTCATAAGCCCAGATTATAATTCGAAAGTATTAGTCTTTGATTTCGGAGGAGGTACATGCGATATATCTATACTCGAAATAGGACAGAGTGCTAATGGATTTTTTTCTAAGAACATTGCCATTTCAAAATTTACGAAGTTAGGTGGTGATGACATAGACAGGTACATAACGTACCATTATCTCATGCCACGCTTTTTGGAAGCTAATGGAAAGAAAAAAGAACAGTTTCGGACGAATGAACGTAAACAAATAGCATCTGCACTTTATAAAGTCGCAGAACGACTGAAAATATTAGTGAACAAAACATTAGCAACGCTTACCTCTGATTTTGTAATACCTGATGTGAAATTGAGCGATTCAAAGACTGAAATAGAGTCTGAAGTTGAAATCATCACCAATAAAGGTACGCTCAAACAGAACAAGTTCTATCTGACGAATAAGGAGCTTACAGAAACAATGGCTGTGTTCTTAAAACAAGGATTTGGTAAGACGACTCGCATAAAAGGAGAAGATGAATACAACAGTATATTTTCTCCTATAGAAAGTGCCATTAAGAAATCTAAAACTCTCAAAGAAGAGATTGATTATGTTTTGCTTATTGGAGGAAGCAGCAAAAGTCCATACATCCAAGAAGCCTTACATTCCTATTTTGAGGATTCGGAGATATTGGTTCCGATGGACCTGCAAACCCACGTTTCACAAGGAGCAGCCATTCACAGCTTATTGTTCAATGGTATGAATAAATGCCTGATACAACCTATCACGAGTGAACCGATTTTAATCATCACTAAGGACGATCGACCTAAAATCATTCTCCCTGCAGGAACAGAGATACCCTGTAACACTATAGAGATTGATGACTTGGTAACAAGCCGGGATGGGCAAAAAATTGTCGAGTTACCTATTTGTGTTGGTAATACAACAAAAATGCTTTTCAATTTGAAGATAGAATCTTCCATGCCCAATGGTTTTTCTATCAATACTCCAATCCAATTGATAATTGAAGTCAATGCGGATAAGATGCTGATTATCCATGCTACTTGCATGGGAACAATATGCCATGTGGAACCACTTAGTCCATTTGCAAATAAAGAATTGACAACCGAAGAAAGGGCTGCCCTAAAAGCAGAAAGACAAGCTAACCTTGAAGCCGAACAAAATGGCGGTGTACCTTCGAAAGAAACACTGATTACACTCAAACAGGCTTATCTGAAGATTGGAAATGATTTCAAGGCAGCAGAAACACTTGAACTTCAAAACGAATTATATCCAAATGTAGAAAACCTAAATTCGATAGGTGTACTCTATCATAATTCAGGGAATAATGAAAAGGCTGCAGAATTCTTTGAACAAGCTATTCAGCAAAATCCGAATAATGAGTATGCACATTTCAACTTAGGCAATACAATGAAGTTTATCAACAAAGATGTGTACAAAAGGGAGGTGCGTAAAGCATGCGAACTCAATCCTAATTATGACATAGCATTGATTGAAGCAGGACGTATAGATAAGGCAGAAGGCAAAACTGAAGATAGCAATAATAAATTCCATCGTGCTTATGACCATATGCTCCAACAATGGAAAACAAATACCTTAAAGGATAGTGCAAGTTTGGGATGGTTAGCAGCTGTAGCACACGAACTAGGAGAAAATGACATTGCAAATCAAGTGATGGCCTCTGCCAAGAAACTTGAAAATGATTCTTATTATAATAAAGAAAACCTGTCTAAAATTAGGGATAATGTATTAACAAATAATTAAATAGCTGCGATTATGGCTTGGATAATAGAAGAGAATAAACTTGATGCTCAACAACGTAATTTTCTTGACAATGTGGACATAAACCGCAAGAATGTTTGGATTAAAGGATTTGCAGGTTCTGGAAAATCTATTTTACTTGCATATACAGCAAAAAAAGTCCGTGCAAAATCGCCTTCTGCAAGCATTTTATTGATTGTATTCACACAATCATTGGTTGAAATGTTTAAATCCGCATTTAAGGAAATCGGATTGAATATTACCATAGAAACTTACTATAGGTTTATGAGAGGAAATAGCCATTATGACTATATTCTGTGCGATGAGGTTCAAGATTTAACACCACGTATTCTTCAAGAGATGAATAACCGTGGTACGCACGTTGTTGTAGCAGGTGACTCCAATCAGTCGATATATGACCATGACCCTCAATGGCAAGAAGCAACCGTAACTCCGTCAGAAATAGGACGACTAATCAATGGAGACGCTTTTGAATTAGGAATCATTCATCGCCTATCACGGTCTATCATTGATGCAGTGCAACGCTTCCTACCACGAATGAACATATTTTCTGCAAAAAGAGATATGACAAAAAGCGATACACAAATACGTTTGTGCGAAGCTACTTCCGAAGAAAAAGAAGTAGCTTACGTAATAGAACAGGCAACGAAAGCTGTGAATGTTGGTGATACAGCCGCTATTTTGATTCCATCTGCTCAAAAAATTATCCACTTCGTAAATTTAGCCCTTAGTCATGCCGGAAAACCAGTATGGGAAGGAGCAACCAACCAGTATGGAAAAACTGATTTTGGCGTAATGAATGCATTTCTCAAAGTGAATGGTATAAAAATGCAATATGTGGGTAATGGTTACGGTAACTTTTCTGAAAATGACCGTCGTATTATCCTCATGACATATCACAGCGCAAAGGGATTGGATTTTGATAATGTTTTCATCCCATTTGCTAATAACAATTTGTATATCAGCTCGGATGAAAGTATGGCTAAGACCTTGTTTATGGTAGCAATGACCAGAGCTAGGAAAAATTTGTATATTTCCCATTATGGCTATCCGAATGATTATCTGGATGCTTTCAAGTCAAACTGTTCGCACATAGATATTTCCACATCGGTGGCAAGCCAATCAACAACTAATAACAATAATAACAACCCTTGGGGATTTTAAATTGTAGATACAATGGATTATTTAGCAATTATACGTAAGGCGGATTTCGTAGATTTATTCAAGTATGGTAAATTGAATGTTTATTCGGCAATCGATTTTGATGGAAATATCAAGGCTCATGCTAATGATGATGATTTGTTTGAGAAGTTAACAAAGAGCATGAACTTATTCGAATACTCTTTTGAGTATATGGTGATACACTTTGTTAGCGATAATGGGAATGAGTATCCCTATCCCATAAACATTGAAGATGTAAGGGGGCTTTATACTTTTGATGAGGAAGCCAAAAAGGAAATGAACGTATCGTTTGATTCTCGAATTAGGCTTCACGTGTCACCTTGGGGTGAGAAATTTAAAGCTTTACACAATAATCAGTTAATGTCGCAATCAAAACGAGGTATTGATAATTTATGGGCGATATTTGATTTGTCGGAAACTGACAGAAAGATATGTGAATCTATTATTACCGATGATATCGTTTTCGAAGTATTTGATGAATTGTTTTCATATAAACGCCCGACAGGAGAACAATCTATATGGACGTATCTTCTACGATATGAACGCCATAGCTTTTATCCTAAAAATACGAAAGGGTATTTTTGTGATTATATCCATGTAGCTTGCAATTGGATGGCAAAAAAAGAAATGCAAAACGATGTTGCCATCGAAACAACATTATATAATTTGATAAAAGAATGTCCAGCAACGGATTTTAAGCCACTTTCACAAATAGCAATAAATTCAAATCTACCTTCTCGAACAGATGAAGTTGCAAAATGTCAATTTGCAGTAGCGGCTCCATTATTCTTGCTTATGAAAGACAAATTTGGCAGTGGATTTTCCATTGATTTTAAAACTATTAATTATGCCAAGACATTTGGGTTTGAATGTTCCGTTGCGGTATATCTTTTAGGACTAACTCTTGGGTATGACAAAACTTATGATGCGTATTACGATTTTGTAAAATTACCTATATTTGAATTACGAACTGAAAATCAAGAAGCTAATAAATTAGATTATGTGCAAGAATCTAACGAAAAAGAAATCTGTTCGGAAAATAGAAACGAAAATGTAGCAGTAAGTTTATCTTCTGAAGATACGATAAAAGGTAAAGACATATCCACCACGGACACAAATTTCCCAACAATAGAACAAGAAACTTCGCTCGTTCAGCAAGGACAACTATTTGTCATGGAAAGTGTCAATAAAAAGCAACCAATAGCTTGGCTTAGACTAAAAAATAAAAACGATAATGATTTTAAGCCAGCATTTAACGATAAGGAAGTTTCGACTTTGATAAGTAAGGGCTATAAAATCGCTAAAAGATTCAGCAATGAAGAAAAGTCGTATATCATTTCACAAGGTTACGAAGTTTCATGATTCATTTATCTTTAAAATATCAACGAGAGGATTGCAAGCGGTTTTGGTCTGTCCAAAACAAACTTGCTATCCTCTCGTTGGTATTGTTTATAATCCCATGCCCTTGCCTTTTCTATACGGCTCAACTGTCCTCCTAATGGATGAAAACAGCCTGTTGAACTGTTCCTTGAACCATTCGCCAATCAGTTGCCCATTTATGGCAAGTACAAGTTTGGACTTGTCTCTTGGGTCTTTCACCACTTGAAAACCTGCTCTTTCAGTTTTGAACTTCCGCTTGTGTTCCTCCGAATAGAGTTCACCCTCATAGAACAGCGGCTTGCCGCTGATGAGCATGGCAGTCTGTCTTTCGTTGAAGCCGACTTTAAGGCAGAACTTCTCCATGTGCACCAGTTCTTGGAACAGCGGAAACCATGTTTGTGCTTTTGAAATGATGGATTTCAAAAATGACACCTTTTTTTGGTGTTCTGCTTCCTTGTCCGCCATTTCCCTGCGGTGCTTGGCTTGCATCTCCATCAACTGCCGGTGGTGTTCTTCCTGCTGCCGCTGCATCTGTTGCTGCAACAGTTCTATGCTCTCGTCACGAGCTGTAACCTTGCTTTGCAGAGCATGGTTGTCGGCTTCCAACTCCTTGAGCTTGCCGCTGCCCAAAAGAGAACCAACTTTTGCCACAAATGCGGCTTTCGCTTCCGTCTTGGCTGCTTCCAGCTTCTCCGACTTGATTTCTTGCTTAACCTTATCAAGCTGTTGTTCCACCTGTCGCTGTTCGGTCTGCAACTGTTGTACGTTGGCTTCCAATTCTCCCGTCTGCCGCTTCAGGTCACGGTAGTATTGGGCGGTGGTGGTATGCCGTGCTTCCGAACCACGGACACCACGCTGCAAGCCATATTTCGCCATCGCTGCGGCGTAGCTGTCATGGTAGGCGACCAGCTTCTCACGTGTCAGCACATCATCGGCGCACAGGCGAACGCCGTTGGATTTCTTGCGGTACGTGCGTTTGCCCTCTATCTGCTTCCTCTTGGTTTTCCTGCGCTCGCCTGTTACTATCGGCACGACCGTTGCGTGGATATGCGGTGTATGTTCGTCCATGTGTAGGACTGCCGAAACTGTGTTCTCCTTGCCGAATGTGCGTTGCAGCCATTGCAGGTTGTCATCACACCATTCGTCAAGTCTGCCCTCGTCCTGTATTTTCATCATATCCTCGTGCGTACCCGAAAGCACGATTCTAATTGCCCGCACTTGGTCAGGGGTTATCTTACGTTTGATACCAGCCGTACGGATACGGTGACTTATCGCTTCGGTACGGTCGGACACTCCATCAGGAAACTCCACCAGTTCACGGTTGAGATGTGTACGTGTAGGGTCTGCGTTCTTGGGTATGGTCTTACGTTCTATGTGGTCGGATGCGCCCGTGTCAGCCGAGCCTTTCGCTTTGTTGATTTGAATGCTTATATATCCCATGCTTGTTTTTCGTTTTCAAGTTTGACAATTTGGTTTGTTGGTTTCCGTCTGCTGCGGTCATGCCGCATGGCAAACGGGGGTGTCCAGAGGGGTGTAACCCCGTTGGCTCATTGGGGCATTTTTAGCTGTGCCTGCACTGCGTAAAGAAAATGCCCTAATGAGCTATGGCTTTTTTGTTTCCAAAAGCCTGTGAGAGTACCAGCGGTATAGGCAGACCTTTTCTTTTCATTGATATGATACGCCTTCCCTTGTCGGCTGGTCGGACCGCAGGCAGGTCGGATGTCCGACCTGCCTGCGGATAGTGGCATTTCCTTCCGTCCGTTTGTTCGACAGACTTGTTGGCGGATGAAAATCCGATGAATTGATGATTTAATGGTATAATATACTGACAGCCAGAATGATATACATTCGTCATCGTTTCATCAAACCGCTCGCCCAAAGAAAAGTGATGTAGAGTGCGGTATGTCCTTTCTTTTTTCATCAGCCCGATTCTTTTGTTGAAAGGTTGATGAAGACGTAAGTTGCTGTTTCTCTTTATGTTTATATATACTTTCATCATCTCATCAAAATATCAGAATTTTTCCAGCTGTGTTTTGTTTACCGTGTAGTAACGTCCTATTCCCCTTATAGGTGAATAATGACAATCCCGATTTACAATCCTGTAGAGAGTTGTACCTACGCAAATGATTTTTTTTCTTCATGTTCTTGATACAGGTTTTAGTGCTGCCTACATTCTGTCGGCAACGGGTTAAACATGGTTGCAAAGCTACGGAAGTGTCGGTAAAATCTTGATACGCAAATCTATGCGGAACGGCGCAAAATAGGTCATGCCAAAAGAAAATGCAGTATAAACGGGTGGCTCTTTCAGGTAAAAGGAGATAAAAAAGCCCGAAGTCGTGGAACATGCACTTCTTCGGAAACTGGTTGTTGCAGATAATTACAGATTGACTGACGCACTGATTTACGGATTCAATGACTTCATGTCGTCACTACGTCAGATTAAACCGTTAATCATCCAATTGTGGTCGATGCCGAGAAAGTGAAGCGTGAGGAACAGGCTTACCGGCCTATACCCGTCATCACGGACTTTACAGATGCCGGCGGCAACGACCGCATGAAGGAGATGATCCAGGATAACTACAACCGTATCCGTGCCGAGGTCCGGCAGATTGTCGCTGACGAGTTGCAGCGCATACAGTCCGACCCCGAACTGCAATACCTCTTGCAGAACAAATAGAAATATCATAGACGAAAAGAAAAATCCGTAATACGACTGGATATTCCAGACTGTATTACGGATTTTCCTTTTTTATAACGCGTATTTCTGATTCAGATTGACTGAAAAGCCTTCCATTTCTTAGGTATCTGTAAATCAAAGTTTGCCTTTCCAAGATGTACCACATCAGGTAAAAGACATTGTCTGAAACGAGTTTCATATTGTTTCATATGGATAGGCTTACCCATACCCATAGTAGCAAGATTACTGGAGTACTGGTAAGGAGGGAAATATACAAAAACCTTTTGACAAGCTTCTGTTGCAAGTTCGATAGCAGGTATCATGTCACTATCAGCTGATACTACAATGGATATATCACAATTCTTCTGATAGGCATCTGCTATAATCTGTGTGGCTATTCGTACATCAGTTTCCTTTTCCTCATGGGTATGAATAACATTTCCGCATTTGAAACAGGTTATAGATTTTTTCAGGTACTTACCCAATATCAACTTGAATTTCGGATTCTCTCTATTGGCTTGAAAAAAGGCATTCTGGCGAAGACTTTGGTCTATATCGTCAGGCTTTGCCGAAAAATACTTGACGGCAACAAGCTCCTGATTCGGACGCATGAACATCTCGAACAACTTGACTATATCAAGCCAGTAATATTTCTTCCATTTAGCATTACTCTTCAGTCCGAAATAGAAATTGAATCCGTCAATATAGACTATAACGCGTTGTTTTTGCTCCATATTCCAATTGTATATATAAAAAATAAGCCACCTTTTTAGGGGTGGCGAGCCTTAGTATTTTCCACCTAAGGGCGATATTGTATTGCAAAAGTACAATTTATATTTGATAATACAAATATAGTAGAAACTTTTTTTATTTTTTTTCGTAATAAATCAAGGCGGACTTATCGCTTATTTTCTTGCTTCACCGCCTCTTCCGTTCCGCCGCCCTGCCAAAGAAATACGTCCGGCTCTCGTTCTTCCGCCGCTTGATGTCCGCATAGGTGTTGTAGTGGCTGAACAAAAAAAGTTCATTCTAACATTCATTCGGCATTCTGTTATTCATTGACACCAGCAGGACTTGTTTTTCCTTTCGTCGGCACAATCTTTTCAACAGGGCATTACGAATCATTGCGGTACTTGACGTGTCAATATGGAAAGCGAGTGCCACCACCATCGGCAGGGCATACATGTCCGCATAATAGCCGTTGGGCAGCCTGATACGTTTTTCTGCTTCAAGTGGATTCAAAACTCCACACTTGTACACGGCACGGATGGCGGCACGGAGCGTCGGGGCGATTACCCCGAACAGTTCCACCAGCTCCATTTCATTCATCCATATATTACCTGTATCGGATGGTATGGTAATTCTACCATAGCTGTCCGTTGTGATTATTTCCCGTTTCATATCCCTGCCATTTTCACGTTTCCGAATGATTTGCTCAGTTTGTCGCTCAGCATCGTGAGGTCATTATCCAATTTCTGCACGGTTATCTTCGCATAGATTTGCGTGGTCTCAATGTTCGTATGCCCCAAAATACGGCTGACGCTCTCGATTGGCATCCCTTTGCTGAGAGCCAGGGTCGCAAACCCATGCCTTGAGCAGTGAAAGCTGATTTTCTTGGTGATGCCGCATTCCTTTATCATCTTTCCCATACGCTTGCATATTGACCAATAGTTGAGATTGGGAAATACAAGATTGTTTTCCTGAAAAGCCTTGTAACGCTCGATTATCTGCAAGGGAATATCCAGCAGCTTTACCTGAAACGGTACACCCGTCTTGTGTCGTTTGGAAATAATCCATTTCTCACCGTTCACTTCCACAATCTGGTCATTGTTTAATTCCTTTATATCCACGAATGACAGGGCGGTAAAACTGGCGAAAACAAAAATATCACGGAGATAGGAGTTCTTGGGGTCTTTGAACTGAAATTCCATTAATGTTTTCAGCTCATTCTCCGTCAGATATTCACGCTCTTTCGTGTTCGGGCTTATATGGAACTGGGCAAACGGATTTCTCGGTATATGTCCGTTGAAATGCGCTCGCATCACCACACCTTTCAGCCACATGCAGTTTTCCCATATCGAACCGTTGTGCAGTCCGGCTTCGTTGGAAAGGAACACGGCGAACTCCTTGATGAAGTCGGGCGTAAGTTCAGGCATGGAGATGTCGTTCCGCTTGTAATGTGACCTGATGAATGCCGCCACATGGTTTCTTGCCCGTACCCTTGCCATATAGGTAGCCCTGACCCTGTCTTTTCCGACACGCTTCTTGAACACTTCATTTTCCTTATCGAAAGCACCGAGCAATGTTTCATACTCACCGCCCAATCCCTGATAGGCATTGCGTACCATTTCTGCCGTTACATACGCTTCACGGTCGGATATACGCTGGTAATGCTTGATGATTTGAGCCTTGATGTTGTCAAGCACAAGATTGGTTTCCCTCGCTTCCATACTCTTGCCCTTTGCCTTGTTCCCTTTGGCATCCCAAAGCTCTTTCGGGATAGTCCGTTTGCAGCTGAACTGTGCTACCGTTCCGTTGATTGTAACTCGTCCCATGATGGGGACAATTCCGTTCTTTTCCTTACTGCCGTTCACGTAGAACAGCACCTTGAATGTGCTTCTTGCCATACTCGTTTCTTTTTGGTTGCAAAACTATAAATCAACGAGTTACCTATTGATAAGCAAAGCTGCGCAGAACGCCGCAAAATGAAACAGGGACTGTTAAATCTGCACTTTCATCGGGTAATGATTAGGAAACCGTTCTTTTGCTTTAATCTGCTTTAAGACGGTTTTCAACTGTCTGCCCAACTTCTGCGTTTTTCTTCTAACTCCCTAATTATCAAATCCTGTTGCGTTAATCTGCTGCAATTCGGCGGATATTCCAGAGATTTTGTGTAAGTTTGCCTTCCGATTTGAATTTAAATAAGAAAACATGATAAGTTACCTTCAGATAGATAAGCTGACCAAGAGCTTCGGTGATTTGGTTCTTTTCGAGGATATAACGTTCGGAGTCGCACAAGGACAGAAGATCGGGTTGATCGCTAAAAACGGGACGGGTAAGACTACCTTATTGAATATTATCGGTGGTAAGGAGGATTACGACTCGGGTGAGGTGGTTTTCCGGAAAGACTTGCGGGTCGGGTATTTGGAGCAATCACCTTCCTACCCGGAAGAACTGACCGTGCTACAGGCTTGCTTCCACTCGAAGAACGAGACTGTCCGGTTGATCGCTGAGTACGAGGAGGCGATGGCGAAAGAGGATCACTCGAATCTGGAGGACATCCTTACCCGCATGGATAGCTTCAAGGCGTGGGATTATGAGCAGAAAGCGAAACAAATCCTCGGGCAGTTGAAGATTCATAACTTCAATCAGAAGATCGGGGAATTGTCCGGAGGACAGTTGAAACGGGTTGCCTTGGCGAATGTCTTGATCACGGACCCGGAATTGATTATCTTGGATGAGCCGACGAACCATTTGGATCTGGAGATGACCGAATGGCTGGAAGATTATCTGAGCCGGGCCAATATCAGTATCTTGATGGTGACGCACGACCGTTACTTCTTAGATCGTGTTTGTAGTGAGATCATCGAGATCGATAATAAGCAAATCTATTCGTATAAAGGTAATTATAGTTATTATTTGGAGAAACGCCAAGAGCGTGTCGAGGCGATGAACGCCGACGTGGAGCGCGCGAAGAATCTTCTCCGTACGGAGCTGGATTGGATGCGCCGCCAGCCGCAGGCACGGGGCACGAAAGCGAAGTACCGTATCGATGCCTTTTATGAGCTGGAAAAGAAAGCGAAGCAACAACGGGATACCGGAAAGGTGAACTTGGACGTGAAGGCTTCTTACATTGGTTCGAAGATTTTCGAGGCGGTGAATGTAAGCAAACGTTTCGGTGATTTGAAGATTACGGAGGATTTCAACTATATTTTCGCCCGTTACGAGAAGATGGGTATTGTCGGGAATAACGGTACGGGCAAATCTACCTTTATCAAGATGCTGATGGGGGAGGTGGCTCCCGATAGCGGCCATTTCGATGTCGGCGAGACCGTTCGTTTCGGTTATTACAGTCAAGATGGCTTGAAGTTCGATGAGCAAATGAAAGTGATCGACGTGGTGCAGGCGATCGCCGAATACGTGGATTTGGGTAACGGACAGAAGATGGGTGTCTCCCAGTTCCTGAACTATTTCCTGTTCACGCCGGAGAAACAGCATAGTTACGTTTATAAATTGAGCGGTGGGGAGAAACGTCGCCTGTATTTATGTACGGTATTGATGCGTAGCCCGAACTTCTTGGTGCTCGATGAGCCGACCAATGATCTGGATATCGTGACCTTGAACGTATTGGAGGAATACCTTCGTAACTTCAAGGGGTGCGCTATCGTTGTTTCCCACGACCGTTACTTTATGGATAAGGTGGTAGATCACCTGCTGGTTTTCCGGGGTAACGCCGATATCAAGGATTTCCCCGGTAACTATACGCAGTACCGGGATTGGAAAGAGGTGCAAGACCAACTGGAAAAAGAGGCGGAGGCTGCTTTGCAAGCGAGACAAAACCCGGCTCCGGAGAAACCGTCTCGTCCTGTCAATGAGCAAAAGAAAAAACTCACTTTCAAGGAGCGGAAAGAGTTCGAGGCCCTAGAGGAGGAGATACCGGCTTTGGAGGCAGAGAAAGCGGAGTTGGAGACCGCTATGAGCAGTGGTACTTTGTCTACGGACGAGCTCATGGCTAAATCTCAACGGATCACCCAAGTCATGGAAGAGATCGATGAGAAAACGATGCGCTGGCTGGAGTTGAGCGAGCTGGCATAAGTAATAAAGAGGAATGAGCGAGACTAAACCTGTACTTTGGAACCGGAATTTCGTCCAATGTTGTATCTCTTACTTCTTGATGAATTTCGCCTTTTATATGTTGATGCCTACTATGCCGGTCTATCTGGTAGAGGAATTGGGCATCAGCACGTCTGAGGTGGGGATGGTCTTGTCTAGCTATACGATCGGGTTGCTGTGCGTGCGCCCGTTCTCGGGGTATCTGGTAGATTGTTTCTCCCGCAAACCGTTATATGTATTCGCCTTCACGATATTCGCCTGTCTGTTCGCCGGTTATTGGTTTGCCATGACGGTCTATACGATCATGGCGGTTCGTTTTATCCAAGGTGGGTTCATGGGACTGACCTCTGTTTCCGGCAATACGATTACGATAGACGTAATCCCTTCCAAACGAAGGGGAGAAGGCATGGGCTTTTACGGATTGACGATCAATCTCGCCATGTCTTTGGCTCCTTTGGTGGCGGTCGGGCTGTACGATCGGCATGGTTTCTTCTGGATCATAGGGGTCGCTTTGGTGATCGCGTTGGTCGGGATCGGCTCCGTCGGGCTGATCCGTTATCCGAAACGGGAGAAAGTGCCTCGTCCGGCCTTCTCGTTGGATCGTTTTATCTTGGTGAAAGCGCTTCCTGCGGCCTTGGCCTATTTGCTGGTCGCTATACCTTATGGAATGTTGCTCTCGTTCGTGGTATTATATGGTAAAGAGATCGAGGTGCCGGACCCCGGCTACTTCTTTATATTTATGGCGATCGGTGTAGGGACGGCCCGTTTGATTTCCGGACGGTTGGTGGACCATGGCAAGATCCATGTCGTGTCCATCGTATCTTTGGTCTCTTTAGCGATCTCGTTTTCCGTGTTCGCTACCGTACATACATCGTTTATCTTTTTCGCTTGCGCCTTGGCGATCGGTATCGGTTTTGGCGTGAGCGTACCGGCTTTTCAATGTCTTTTCGTGAATGTCGCTCCGCACCATATGCGCGGTACGGCCACTTCTACCTACTTGACCTCTTTCGATTTCGGGATGGGGATCGGGATGTTATCCGCCGGCTTTATCGCTACCCGTGCCAATCTGGCTACCGCCTACGGAGTCGGGGCGGTTTGTTGCCTTCTTTCCTTATTCGTCTATATCCGCTTGGTAAAAGCCTCGTACGAGAGGAATAAGCTGATCCCTTGATCCGCTTGATTCCCGGTTTCGTCTAAACCTACGGCGTACTTCGTCGATTCTTCCTTTTCTAGCGGGAAACCTCACCCTATATTTGTATCAAAGATCACAGAGAAATAGGTTTTTAAGGTTTAACAAATGAAAGGAATAGGTAGTATGAAACGTTTAGTAATGGCTATGTCAGCCTTGTTGGTAAGTGTGACAATGAGTTTCGCGCAGGAATCGAGCTTACATAAAGAACCGTTTGTAGTCAATGTGGGCCAATTGGTAAGCTATCTGGAATTACGTCCCAGCCAGATTAATGAGGTAGCGATGATCAACGATTATTTTAGGGAAAAGCAAAGCGAGGGCTTGAGGGGAAGCCATAAAATGCGGGATAAACGGATGCGGCAAGCCGTATTTGGCAACTTAAAGTTGATGAAAAAGGCGTTAAGCACCGATCAATATCGGAAATACGTGGCTTTGATCAACGTAACGAACAATAATAACCGGATGACGAGCGGGCTTTCCTTCCCCGATGTTTATCTAGCCGATAAATAGGTAGAGGATAGATGTAAAGTATCAAGCTATTGCATAAAAAGTATCTTGTGACTGTATCTATTCTATAAACCACGTCGTGGTCTGTATAGATCATGTCGTGGTTTTTATAGACCACGCTGTGGTTTGTATAATCCACGACGGAGATTATAGAATAGATATGGTATCGTATAAGAATACAGCTAGGCTTGTATAAGAATATATCTAGGCTTTTGTTTGTTTATAAACGGTGTCTATGATGAAATAGATAGTGTTTATCGTAATATATGTTACAAAATGATTGCGATACGCCTTGATGTATATCAATAACGTCAATTGTTTGCAAAAATTAACCGTATTGAAGAACAATGTTATAAAACATACTGTTATATTTGCAGTAACAAAAAGAGAAAGATAGAAGATGCGGAAACGCCGCATTTATTAGTTAAGGTCTTAGTTTAGGTTTAAATTTTAGGTATTATGAGACGTTTAGGTATGATGGTAGTCGCTTTAATGATGGTAGCGACAATGAGCTTCGCTCAAAAGGTTAGTGATTCAAAGAGTATGAGTTTCGATAAGCTAAGCAGATATTTGCAGCTTGACGCAAACCAGATCGCTGAGGTGTCAGAGATTAATACTTACTTCGAGAATCAATTAGGTCAACCCCTGTCTGCGGAAGCGCTTTGCAATAACGCAAGACCGGAAGAAACTCGCAACGCATTGTTGTGTAATTTGAAACTGATGAAACGTGCATTGACTAAAGATCAATATCGTAAATATGTAGCGTTGATTAATGTGACTCGCGCTAATCAGGAAGATAAGGTTTCTAATCCGCTTTTGGACAGCTATTTGGCTGAGAAGTAATTAAGCCAATGTGATTGGGCTATGTGTTTTTAAGGTTTTTGTTTAGGTTTAACAATTTAAGGTTTTTAGGTATTATGAAACGTTTTGGAATGGCAGTCGCAGCCTTATTGATGTGTGCGACAATGAGCTTCGCTCAGAAACCGAGTTTGAGTAGAGAACCGTTTGTGGTAAGTACAGAGAAGTTAGCGAACTATTTGCAATTGACTCCGAGTCAGTTGGACGAGGTAGCTAACATCAACGAATATTTCATCGAGATGCAGAACGCAAGTGTAAAAGCTAGCGCTAAATTGCAGGATAAGAAAATGTATCAAGCGGTTTACGGTAACTTGAAGTTGATGAAGAAGGCTTTGAGCCCGGATCAATATCGTAAGTATGTTACTTTATTGAACATCACGAACAATAACAACCGTACGCTGGGTGTTAATACGTTCCCGGAAGTGTACTTAGCGGATAACGCAAGTAAGTAATTTATACTATATAAGAGTGTGTCCCCCACTATTTCCTGTCAAAAGGTAAATAGTGGGGATACTTTTTTTTAAGGCTCGCGTATAAATCGAAGAAGATTGTGTAAGTTTGCGGCGTTTTACAAATAACGCTTAATTCGAGTCATGACAACACAAAAACTTTTAGTCCCTTCTAATGCTACTTTGAAGAGAAATGTAATGGACTACTCCTTAATCGTGGTAGGTTCATTTTTGCAGGCACTTAGTTACGTGCTTTTCCTAGCGCCTTACAAAATCGTACCGGGAGGTGTGTATGGCATCTCTATCGTAATCCACTATGTGACGAAAGATTTGTTCCCGTTCTTCCCGGATGGTTTGCCGATGGGTGCGACGGCGCTTTGCTTCAATATCCCGTTGATGATTTTGGCGATGAAAAAGATCGGATTGTCTTCCGGCCCGAAGACGATCGTTACTTTCTTGCTGATCTCTATATTTACCGACTCATTATCTTATTTCCTTACCGATCCATTGGTGGAGAACGATGCCTTTATCGCCGCCTTTTACGGTGGAGCTATTTTAGGATTGGGTGTGACTTGTATTTTCCGGGCGCAAAGTACGAGTGCCGGTACGGATGTGCTGGCGCGTGTAATAGCTAACGACTCGAATTTGAAGGTCAGCAATATGATTATCGTGCTTGATTCCGCTGTCGTTTTGCTGGGTCTGATCGTGTTTAAGGATTGGGCGGTGCCCTTGTATTCTTGGTTTACGATCTTTGTCTATGGAAAGATCGTGGAGATGTTCCAAACCGAGAACCCGAACCGTGCAGTCTTTATCGTTTCCCGAAAGACAAAGGAAATGCGTGATTTGATTGTCGATAAAATGGGTATGAGAGGAACATTTATCCATGGTAAAGGCATGTACGAGGGACATGAGACCGAGATTATCTTTACGATTGCCGAGCGTAAGGACATGCCCCGCTTGAAAGATGAGGTAAAAGAGATCGATCCGAATGCTTTTGTATCTACGATGCACGCAAGCAAAGATTCGCCAAGACCGGGTATTTGATTAATAATTTTACTATCTTTGCCCCTCAAAACGAATAAATATAAGATAGTAATGCCCAACATCTCACAAAGAGGAGTCGAAATGCCCGCTTCCCCGATCCGGAAGCTGGCTCCATTGGCCGATGCTGCCAAACAGAGAGGAGTTCATGTGTATCACCTGAATATCGGTCAGCCCGACCTTCCCACTCCGCGAGCGGCACTCGACGCGATCCGTAATGTCGATCGTACGGTGTTGGAATATAGCCCTAGTCAGGGATATCGCAGTTATCGCGAGAAGTTGGTTGGATATTATAAAAAGTATGATATTAATCTTACGGCTGACGATATTATCATCACTACCGGTGGTTCGGAGGCTGTTTTGTTTGCCTTCTTGAGTTGCCTGAATCCGGGTGATGAGATTATCGTACCGGAACCTGCTTATGCTAATTATATGGCATTCGCTATCTCGGCAGGAGCCGTGATCCGGACAGTGACGACTACGATAGAGGAAGGATTCTCTCTTCCGAAAGTAGAGAAATTCGAGGAGTTGATCAATGAGCGTACCAAAGCGATCCTGATCTGTAACCCGAACAATCCTACTGGTTATTTGTATACGCGTCGTGAAATGAACCAAATCCGGGATATCGTAAAGAAATATGATCTTTATCTTTTCTCGGATGAGGTATACCGGGAGTTTATCTATACCGGTTCCCCGTATATCTCGGCTTGTCATCTGGAAGGTATCGAGCAGAACGTGGTATTGATCGATTCTGTCTCCAAACGCTATTCGGAATGCGGTATCCGTATCGGTGCGTTGATTACGAAAAATGCCGAAGTGCGTAGTGCCGTCATGAAGTTCTGCCAAGCTCGTTTAAGCCCTCCTTTGATCGGACAGATCGCGGCCGAGGCTTCTTTGGATGCTTCCGAGGAGTATGCCCGTGAGACTTATGATGAGTATGTGGAACGGCGTAAATGTTTGATCGATGGCTTGAACCGTATTCCCGGAGTTTATTCTCCCATACCGATGGGTGCTTTTTATACAGTGGCTAAACTTCCGGTGGATGATGCCGATAAGTTCTGCGCTTGGTGTCTGGAAGAGTTTGAATACGAGGGGCAGACGGTCATGATGGCGCCGGCGTCGGGTTTCTACACGACACCGGGACTTGGTAAGAATGAGGTTCGTATGGCCTATGTCTTGAAAAAAGAAGACCTGGCGAAAGCTTTGACGGTGTTATCAAAGGCGTTGGAGGCTTATCCGGGAAGAACGTTATAAATGAATTTAGAGCTATTTATCGCCAAAAAGATACATTTCAGTAAGGAGGGGGATCGTGAGGTTACTCCTCCCGCTGTTCGTATTGCCATGATCGGGATCGCCTTGGGATTGGCGGTGATGATCCTTTCGGTGGCGATCGTGATAGGCTTTAAGAAAGAGGTCCGGAACAAGGTGATCGGTTTCGGCTCGCATATCCAGATCACGAATTTTGATAGTAATTCTTCCTATGAGTCACAACCGATAGCGGTTAGCGATACTTTATTGAATGCGCTCGATGCATTCCCCGGTATTCGCCATGTCGAGAAATTTGCGACGAAGCTAGGCATCTTGAAGACTGACCAAGATTTTCAAGGAATTGTCTTGAAAGGGGTGGACACGGATTATGACTGGACTTTCTTCAAGGATAATTTAAAAGAAGGCGAGATCTTTACGATCCAACCGGATAAGAACTCTACAGATGTTATTATTTCCAAGTATTTGTCAGATCTGCTAGGACTAAAGGTCGGGGATTCTTTCCTGACTTATTTTGTGCAAGACGATGTGCGTGCCCGTAAGTTCACGATCACGGGGATTTATGAGACGGGTTTCCTTGATTATGACAAGATGTTCGTAATCGCTGATATTAAGCAGATACGTCGCTTGAACGGTTGGGATAAAGATCAAGTAAGCGGACTGGAGTTGCAGGTGGACGACTATGATCGTTTGGACCAAGTAGCCGAGGATATTTATTTCGATCTGACGGAACGGCAAGACCGGAATGGCAATACGTTCTACGCCCGCTCGATCAAGGAGTTGAACCCGATGATCTTTAATTGGCTGGATGTGCTAGACATCAATGTGGTGGTTATCTTGGCGCTGATGCTTTCCGTCGCAGGGTTTACCATGATCTCTGGATTATTGATCATAATCTTGGAACGTACCAATATGATCGGAATCCTAAAAGCCTTGGGACAAAATAATAACAGTATTCGCAAGATCTTCTTGTATGTCTCTTTCTTCTTGATCGGCAAAGGAATGTTGTGGGGGAATATCATCGGTATCTCTCTTTGTTTGCTTCAATCTCATTTCCACATTATCCAATTAGATCCTTCTATTTATTATTTGGATGCCGTGCCTATCGATCTGAGTCTATTTTCACTGTTCCTTTTGAATATAGGGACATTGGCCGCCTCCATGTTGATGATGTTAGGACCTTCCTATTTGATTACGAAGATTGATCCGGCCAAGAGTATCCGTTTTGAATAAAAGCCGTATCTTTGGCATACGTTCTAGTTTTGCCGGATTGATATGACAGATCTTATCTCTAAAGAAAAGCGTAGCTATATCATGTCTATGATTAAGGGCAAGAATACAAAGCCCGAGATTATAGTCCGTAAATACCTGTTCCATTGTGGCTTTCGCTTTCGTGTGAATGTAAAGCGCCTTCCCGGTACCCCTGATATCGTATTGCGTAAATATAAGACCGCTATCTTCGTGAACGGCTGTTTCTGGCATGGGCACGAGGGTTGCCCGGAATTTCGTCCTCCCCGTACCCGGGTAGAGTGGTGGACCGAGAAACTAAACCGGAATAAAGCCCGGGATGCCCGTGTACGTGAGGAATTACGAGCGATGGGCTGGAATACGATGGTGATCTGGGAATGCCAGCTTAAGCCCAAAGAACGGCAAGCTACTTTAGAAAATGTCGTCCGTTTATTGGAAAAGACGTATTTGGAATCTACTTACCAAGCAAAGTTTACCCCGGCCTACTCTCTTTTAGCGGAAGAAGAACTCCCCAAAGTGGCGGAAGAGGAAGAACCCTATTGAACTTCCTCCATTCGTTCCAGCTCGGATCCGCGGATTTGCATCACGATACAGTGCAACTTCGTGTCGTGTATCAACTGCCGTACTTTGGGGGCTGCGGCATATTTCTTTATCTGTTCCACGGCCTCTTTCCATTGAGTCTCAGCTTTCTCTTCCGTGTCCTTGGAAGAAAGATATTTCAATTCAAGGATATAGCTATGCTTCACCTCATACCGGAGCAGGTCTGGCATAAGGAACAGATCACAATAACCGTGGTTCAACTCTACTTCCGGTGCGGTTAGGTAATAGGCGTTCACGCTTAGGTAGGCGGTGAAGAAGCCTTGTATGTTTCGCTCGCCCTCGATAGCGCTGCGTACGGACGAGTTCTCCTTATAAGCATTGGCTATAAATTCGAGGCTTTCGCGCCAATGACCATCGTAAGCCATATCATAGAACATCAAGCCTAGGTCGTTCAAGTTGATATGACGCTTATCTTGATATTCCTCTAGCAAAAATTCGTAGTACTGCTTGCGCACGTTATTGTTAGGGATGCTTAGCACCAGATAATTCCCTCGTTTAGCTGTGATGGTCAGCATACCGTAATAAAAAAGCAGGCTGGGGAAGATTTCCGGGTTAGCGATCTGGGTCGCGGGGAAGGTGGTTATCAAGTTCGTGACAATCTGCCCTTCCTCCGTGATCTTACGCAATACACCCTTGCGATTCCCGTCCAGCTTGTCCAGTTGGATGAGTCTTTTCATCTTATTATAGTCCGTGCGGGTATTGGGGTCGATCATCTCTTTGGGTGATTTGCCCAGCGTCATGTAATTGCGTAGATAGTAAAGCACCATGTCGCAGTTGAATATCTTTGGATCATGGTCTAAACTCTCTTCCGCGAAACAATAATTGTCGTACCACGGTTTCATCTCTTGGATCATCGCATCTATGTCTGCGTCTGCCGGGAGTTTACCAACTTCCTTGTAATAGTTGAACATCGTGCGTACGTCCGTCTCGCTGAATCCCAGCATCATGTTGAATCTGTGGTCGGTACTGATATTCCAGCCGATATTGAATCCGCTCGTTAAGTCGTCCAACGTTACGGGACTGACTCCGGTCATGAAGATACGTTCGAACATCCCCTTGAACTTCTTGAAGATCTCTCGGTAGAAGCCGCTGGCATGGGTCAAGGCATGATAGATCTCGTTTCCTTGCTCGTTGAGGACAACATTGGTGAAGTTATCATATTCATCGATGATGAGATAGAGCTTGGCGCCGTATTCGGCTGAATGGAAATTTAGGTAGTTTAGTTTACTCACAAAGTCGGGCTGTGTTTCCATTTTCTTTGCGTAACCGGGAAAGTAATAAGGTTCGTATACTTTTCCGAATACATCCATCGCCATGCTACAATAACGATCGAAGTTCTCGGCCAATGAACCATTTCCTCCGCTGGCACGGGAGAAATCGAGGTAGAGTACTTGATATTGTCCTTGCATAGGTGTCGGGTGGCTACCTATCCACAGATTACCGAAGCGTTTATCGAACTTCTCTTTCTGCGCGATATCATAGTAGGCCCGTAGCATATTCAAGAAGATGCTCTTTCCAAAACGGCGCGGACGAATAAAGAAAAGATTGCTAGGTTGCTCTTCCAGTAGGGGCAGATACATCGTCTTATCTACGTAATACTGGTTTTGTTCCACTACTTCCACGAAGTTGGAAATGCCATAGGGGATTCTTTTTACATCTTCCATAATCGCTCTTGCTTTTTAGTTCATATCTACGAGAATGAGTCAAAGGTAATTCTTTCTTTGTGAAGAAACAACGGAAATAGGAAGAATGTTGGAGTACTACTTACTTGCTTGATAAAGTTATCTCCAAGGGCACTTGAAGTATATCTTCTATAAGGAAGTAAGTAGTACTCTGTGAAAAGGGGGCTTTTTTATTCTTTAACTATGCTTACGGCTTGACCGGAAAGTCGTACCCAATAGATGCCTGCTTGATAGCCGCTCATCGAGATAGTGTTTTCTCCTGCTTGGGCTTGGAATGACTGAACGATCCGGCCCTTTGCGTCGATGAGATAGACGGTTTGGGGAGCCGGGAGATTGAGATAGAACCGGTCTTTTACGACTCTGGGATAGACAATCCGCTCCTCGCTTACCTCTTCGATGGAGGTGGGAATCTCATTGACCGTCACTTCGCAGGTTGCCGATAGATCCCCCTCGTTGGTCGTGACCGTGATCGTGGCGTTGCCCGGCGACAAGGCTTGTACGAGACCTGTGGAATTCACACTGGCTATGGCCGGGGCAGAGGTAGACCAATGGACGGAGGTGTCATCCGCATTGGCGGGTTTTACCGTGGCTACCAATTGTAGCGACTCCCCACGTTCCATCGTGGCGGAAGAGAGGTTGAGCGTTATATCGGTAACAGGGATAGGCTCCGGTGTAGGCTGGGGTTCGGAGCGGGTGACGGTCACCGTACATTCGTCCGCATAGTTACCCGAGGCGGTAATGGCGGTCAGTATCGTCTCTCCGGCTTGTAGCGCTTTAACCTCGCCCGATTCATCGACGCTCGCTATATTCTCGTCCGAGGAATGCCATACGAGGGTTCGGTTGGCGTTCGCTTCCGCATCGAATGTTACGGATAATCGTTCGCTTTGCCCGATCTCCAGCGAGAGCGTTTTCTTGTTCAAGCGGATGCCTCGTATCTCTTCCGCTTCGGAAAGGGAAGAGGCGATCTCCGTGTTTCCATATAATAGACTACCTCCGGAAGCCGTGCCATCAAGAGGCTGTCCGGCGGTGCCTTGCCAGACGTTCTCGCCGTTCTCTCCCGCTACGCAGGAGAATGCGCCGGGTTCCCATGCTTGCTGGGCGAAGAGCAAGGTGGGGGAGAAGAGTAAGGATATGAATAGGTGCTTTCTCATGAGATTGTTAATTTTGAGGTTGATATAATTCGTTGTATTGGATAAAGAAAGGATAGGAGGCTACTACGTCTTTGTTTTTGTCTTTGATCACCAATGTCAGTGGATGTTTTTCCGGATAGGGGAAATAATCAAAGTTAAAAGAATAGCATCTTCCATAACTTGTGGATTTCGAGCTATATTCTGTATCTATGGTTGCTCCTTCTATCTCGGCAGTCAATTGTTGATCTATTCCATTTTGGTAGATTATTGTAAAATTTAGCTCTGCGTCGGTATATATTTGTCCGGATGAATTCCCTACATAGCCTTTAACAGTACCTCCACTAAGTATTGTAAATAACGTGATATTATCATTTCCATCGCCGGCACATGTCAGGATAAAATCATTCTTTACGCGATCTCCATTGTTTGTCATACTCCCCGCCTTCTCCGCATACAACGCATACGGCATCGATACCATCTGCGTATTCGATACCTCTGTATATTTCGTCTCTTTCTTTTGCTTCATACCAAGGCGAAGAAAATAGGGTGTCTTGCTCCAATCGATCTCGGCGAATGCGCCCGCTTGCGCATTGCCTCCACCAATCAACAGGTTGATCGTTCCCGTCTTGGTGGTGGTTAGTTCGTGGGTCTCGGTGTAGACCGCCGTGCCTTGGTTACTGCCTTGCAAGATCTCCACTTGTACGGAGATGGGTTTCTCGGACAGGACTTTGCCCGTCAAGTCTCTCGCTACGGCTTGGTAGCTGATGAGTTGGGGAACTTGCGCTTGTACAAGACAAATGGCAAGAAGCCATGCGCACATCGTAAGGATTGCTTTTGTATTCATCTGATTTATATTAAAAAGTTAATAAATAGTCCTTTATAAACCAGCATATACAAAAAAAGCGCGGGATTCGTCTATCACTTATCCCACGATTCCAGGCCTTCGCATTGCCTATCAGAAAAAGGATAAGCAACGTTGAAGCCCACGCCGATATGTATACAAAAACTTTCGCACACCCATAAAAAGCATACGAAAGAGTACAATACACCCACGTAGACATCTACCGCTGCCCTGTCTCCTTTTTCTGATGTTCAAAGTTGCGAAGTTTGGAATCATAGAAGACAAGACGCTAATAAACGCCTTTTCAATATATGTCTGTTCCCGCCCGTTCGATCGGCGTGGGAACAGCGCAAAGATAATGGTTTATTTGGATATAAGAGGTGGAAGGACGATAGATTTTGTGTGGAAAAGTTTTTTTGTAGGGAGCGATATGTAAATGGATGAAGTGCTCTTTCTTCCTGCTATTTGCAGACTATTTGTTCTTTTGAAGGCTGATTTCGTGACACACCCCTTTTGGAGCAAGTACGGAGTAGCGAGTAAAAGAAGGGGAAAAGCGGTCGTTTCGCTTCAAAAACGGCCGCTTTTATGCGGAAAAACCACTGTTTGGAGACTTGAAACCCTGCCGTTGGGCATTGTAAACTGATAAGGATTGGATCATAAACCTACTTGAATGGGCATCGTAACCCGCTTACTTCCCCTTCGAAAGCCCATCGAGCTGCCCGAAGGAGCTTATTTTGGACACCTAGGAAACTGTTTTTTCGCTAGAACGAAAGGTCGTTTTCTGGTATATTTTTAATTATGAGTGGATTAAATATATTTTAACGTAGATTTGGAAGCGGCCTGTACCTTTGTCCGAAAAAAGCGATTCTCCGGGAGTTCGGATTACAATTTGTCAAAAGGAAAGCGAGCGGATATCAAGAGCGGGAGGGAAGAAAAAACAGCTCGATAAGCGGGCTGGATGTTCAGTTCCTTGTACCTAAAATCCGTTGTTCCATATCAGAAGGAAAGTAAGTGGATCCGCTATTGCTCGATCATATTTTTACAAACATGCGTAGCATGGTCGATATCCGCACTTTGTTCATCTCCAACTCCCTCTGCTTTCGTATGTATGCCACCCAGAAAAAGGATGTCGTTATGACATTGGAAATAAATTCGAATGCCTTTTCCTATATCTCTTAACTCATAGGTAGCCTCGTTACCTTTACCACGACACGATTTGATCAACCGATTGTCGGCTTTGATGGGAAAAAGCATGCTTCGTGTGAAGGCCGCGGAGATTAATCCCGTCGCGTTCTTTTGCTCATCGGTAGCAAGTTCTCGAAATCTTTCCTCAAACTCTTGCGATACCCTGACTTCACGTTTTCCGATGCAATTTTTCAACCATGCGATTTTAGCTTCAATTCTATCTATACGCTCCGTCTTGGTAATGATTTATGATCAACCATTTAGCGATTGCGTTGAAATTTTCGTCATTATCCCCATGAAAAGACATCAGAGGTTGGGTTAGCCCATGTCCGGATGAGCATTTCAAGATTATTCGATGGTTGAGCCAAATATTTGAGACAGGCATTGTAAGGAGGCACCAACCAAGTCGGGCGGGTGCTAATAAGTGGGTTGCGTTAATCTGTGCACCACTCTTTTTTTCTTCCACGAAATAGGAATAATCCAGTTCTGCGTATTCTTGGTATACTTGTTCAACTTTATAGTACAAGTCAGCTGGATATTTATCAAAAAGATCATATATTCATCGTTTGAAATCTTTATCCTTGATACCTTTTATAAGATCGTTCAGCCTCAAATGACCCATTGTTACGTTTTGGGGATCTTCTTGGGTAACGATACCTTTTTCGATGTGCAGTTCGGGCCTCTTCGTGAGTTTCCTATAGTTCCACATCAGCTCTTCGAAACACTCAATCGGCTCCTTGCTTGGGATGCCTGTAGTATGGTTGAAATAGAATATCATAAAAGTGCATCTGCGTTGATTTCAAACTGATCAAAAAGACCTTTTGGCCAAAATGATAATTTACCATTACTCTTAAGCTCCGGTGATTCAATCTTTGTATTTGAGCTTGAATCAAGCTCGCACCAATGAATTGTAACCATCGGCGCAAATTCGGGATGCTTTTTGGCATAAAGTCTTACGCCATCGAATAAATGATCAGAGTGCGTCTCGATAATAACCTGAACCCCTGTTTGAACGGCTTGGCAGATAAGAGATGCGATTTCGGTTTGCCCTTTAGGATGCAGATGTGCCTCCGGATTTTCTATTATCACGATCTGCTCCTTTTTTAAACTTCCAACCAAAAGGGAGGCGATAACAGGAAGGCATAACTTAAGCCAAAACCTACATTGGCGGCTCTGAAATTATTGAATTTCATGTATGAAGTATCGGCTACTTTGACGATCTCATGCGTGAATTTCGTTCCGGGTGCTATTGCGTTAAGCCAACCTCTGAGATTGAAATACAATGTATCTCCTTCTGAGTCCGGATGCCTCATGATCTCGGGGATAATATCATCCTGATGTATTTCAATACTTTTCAACATGTTTTCTCCCAATTCTCCTATTGAATCGGTCGTATCTATGGGGAGAGTATTTTGTGGTCCAAAGCGTGATGCTGATATATAGGTGAGTTCAAAACCATCTTCGGCTATATCCGATTTAATAACGGCTTTGGATGAGGGGCTTTCAAAAGTAATTCCTACCTCGTTTCCTTCCGTAGTGGTTCCCCCTATTATCATAGGCCATTGCGAATTCTGATTTTTCAGTTCCTCACAATCTCCGTAGCCGGGTATTAAGGGGGATTGATTAGACTTTGCTCGGTTTAACATTCTTATACCTTGTACGATCGAGCTTTTTCCACTACTATTGATACCGGTAAGTAGGGTAAGAGAGCCGAACTTTATTTCTTTGTCCTTAAACGATTTGAATCCTTTAAGAATTAAGTTGTTAATGATCATTTGAGGGTGTATTTAGCTAACAGGTTTGAGAAATCGCTGAAACGTTTTTTCACGGCAGAAGGATCCATTCCATGTTTAGAGAGTGTCGCTTTGAAATTCCTGCTCTCTAGCAAATCGCCATACGCAGCCATGAACTCATGGCGTTTTGCTTTCAAGTTGTTATATTCCTTGTCTGTGAGAGCACTCAATAAGACACCCCATGTTTCGAATATACGTCGATTGATGGGGGTACGTCTATGATTTCCATAGCTTGTACGGAATGCGTGTTGCTCAAATAGTTCTGTTTGCGATTTGATTGCTCGTTCAAATCTTGCTTCCAGTTCTTCGTACGAGAATTTCTCTAATAGGCTTTCCGTGATTTTATCTTCGGCTAGTAGCCTCGTATAGTCCGGATTATTGGAGTCTACGAATGAATTCAAAATAATCATGGTTTCAGAGAGCCAATCATCCATTGAAATGGCACGATTGAAGTTCCTGTAAGGCCTGATGAGGAATGCAAGGAATCCAAGTATCCATTCTTGATCTTCCATCCGTTGAGAAGGTATTTTTCCATCTGTTGCGTCTTTGAAATATTTAGTATCTGCCAGTTTCTTTAATAAGTCTGCCGCAGGGCCTGCATAAAGGGCGTTACGTATTTCTTGCGGTTGTAATGGATCTCCTCCGGTATTGATTCGTTTGAATATATTGCGTTTGACCTCCTCGTGCGTTCCCGGATTTATTATCGTGAAACTAAATTCGGTCTCCAGTATCCTGTTACATAAACCAACTTCCTTTTTCTCGATATCTTTTAGGTTGTAACCTTCAAGATTCTTTAGGAACTCCAAGCCTTTGAGACGAAATCCGTGCCCTTTTTTGTCCGTGTTTTCAGGGTCTTTCATAAAATCTTGACCCAACACAAAATCACGGAAAGTACTAATGCGTTGTAATCCGTCTACTACAGTCCAAGTGTTTTTGCCATCAGCTGCCACATAAAACATTTGGATAGGGATGTTGAGCATGAGCGATTCAATTAAGCGGGACTTTGAAACTTCATTCCAAACCTCATTGCGCTGAAAATTGGGACTAAGTAGGATTGTCCTCTGTTGTAATCTGCGCATTAATGTGTCCATCGATACCTTTTTGGTGTCGATGGATATCTCGGTAGGATCGAAAGGATTTGTTATAGAGCTACTATTTCCCATAATAAATTAAGTATACCTAATTCTAGACAGGAATAAATTCCTATTGCAAAGTAAGTCTGTTCTCTTTTTGTTGCGTTTGATTATTTCGTTAATTCTCCAACCGGAACGTATAATCCTTTTTGCTTCTGAAAAGTCGGTAAATACGTATGTAGCCATTAAACATAGGTTGAATAAATTCCAATAGGAATAACCAACCGATAGTAGGGCTTTGTTGAAGCATTCGGGCCGATTTGCCGAAAACGATTGCCTTGATTATAAAACGTGTCAAATATAATAATACGGCGATCAAGGAGATTAGCCAATTGCCCTGTAATCCGATCACTACCGTAACGATAACCGATGCTTGGAAAAGGTAGAAACAAGTGGATTCGAGATGATAGAATGTCAAGGCGCTTCCTTTGTAATACCGTTGAGTGGCAGCACGGGAAACCTTCATCTCTTTCCAGATTCTAAAACGTTCGATTTGATCCATTTCCGTTAGGCTGTCCGGGGTATAAATTACTTTCGTATTCTCCTTGGTCGAGGCTTCGTTGATGAATAAGTCATCGTCTCCCGCATGCAAGTTCAAGGATTGGTAGTAACCTTTATGCTTGAAGAATAAGTCTTTCCGATAAGATAAATTTCGTCCGTTTCCGGTATATGGGTGATGGGAGAGGGCGGAAGATAGATAACGTAAACCCGTCAATAAGTTATCATAGGCGATCAACTTATGAAAGAATCCCTTGTAGTTGCTGTATTTGCAGTAGCCCAAGACAATACTGGTCTCGGGTGTGTATCCACCAACCATGGCGGATAACCATTGATCGTTGAGCGGTTGGCAATTCGCCTCCGTGAATAGAAGAATATCGTATTTGGCCGCTTTCACACCTAAGGTAAACGCCAGTTTACGGCGGCTTAGGTAGCGAGCGTCCGAGGGGACGTAAGTATGATACAAATGTTTATACTCATTTTGAAAGAACTTTAGCGTATCATCGGTATCGTCTCTCGAGCCATCGTTGATAACGACTACCTGATATTCAGGGTAATCTTGTGTAAGTAACGCAGGAAGGTGTTTCTTGAGGTTCTCAGAATCATTTTTAGCGTATATGATGATGGATACGGGGAGTTTATTACCTTCCTCTAAGGTATCATCCGTTCGTTTTGACGCACGTAAAGGGCGGGCATAAGCGATCAGATAATAAAGAGATAAGATAACGAACCCTATTAAGGAGATTCCCAATAGGAAAAGCTCTGTATTATTGAGTAGAAACATAATAATGTGCCAATGTGATTAATATGCCAATGTGCCAATATCATTAATGAGCCAATATGATTAATACGCCAATGTGCCAATAGCTACTCAAGGTATTTATATTGGCATATTGGCACATTGATCATTGGCTCATTATTTTATCGTATCGGAATAATAGGCTTTCGGTAAATGACGGCAGTTGTATTGGGAGGCCATGACCTCGCCATAAGCGCCGGCGGAACGAAGGGCGATCAAGTCGCCACGATGAGCCTTATTCAACTCTACATCCTTACCGAATACATCCGATGACTCACAGATCGGGCCCACTACATCGTAAGTCTCTACTGCCTCATCGCTGCTGATGTTCTCGATACGGTGATAAGCGTCGTACATCGCCGGGCGGATCAATTCCGTGAAACCTGCGTCAAGGATAGCGAATTTCTTCGTCTCTCCTTCTTTGACATATAATACCTTAGAGATTAATGTTCCGCATTGAGCGACGATCGAACGTCCCGGCTCAAAATGTACCTGTTGACCCGGACGTACTTGAAGCAGTTTATGAATGGCCGCGAAATAGTTATCGAAAGCCGGGATCGATAAATGATTCGGGTGATAGTAATCGATACCTAATCCACCTCCGAAGTTCAGGTTCTCCACCGTAACCCCGTGAGCTTCCAGTTCTTCCTGTATCTCGTTGAAACGAATTACCAAATTGCGGAAGCTAGACATATCCGTGATCTGTGAACCGATATGGCTATGGATACCGATCAACTTCACGTTCTTCATCTCCTTTAATTTATCCAGTACGCCTCCTAATTGGCTAAGGTTGATACCGAATTTATTCTCCTTCATACCTGTCGTGATCTTGGCATGCGTATGGGCATCCACTTCCGGGTTGATACGAAGGGCGATAGAGGCTACTTTATTTTTAGCGGCCGCCAGCTCATTGATGATTTCCAGCTCAACGGCAGATTCCACGTTAAAGCAGAAAATATCATTGTCCAGTCCTAGGTTGATCTCCCAATCCGCTTTGCCAACACCAGCAAAGACAATCTTATCGGCAGGAAAACCGGCATCTAAAGCTGCCTGTACCTCGCCGCCACTTACGCAGTCTGCGCCAAGGCCGTTTGCCGCTATGATGGAAAGGATACGGGGATTGGCATTCGCTTTCACGGCATAATGCACGTGGTAACCATATTTCCCGGATTCGGTTTTTACTACGTCTAATGTGTCTTGCAATAGCTTGACATCATAATAATAAAAAGGCGTAGAAAGCTGTTTGAACTTTTCTACAGGAAATGTTCCTTTGAGCATATTATACGAAATTATATAAAGATAAATAAGGGCAGTCTGTAAAAGGCCGCCCTCGTTTGTTTTTATTTGTTGTTAAATAAATGATCGCTTAGAGCTTGCAGCGCTCTCTGCTTGTCCGAGGCCTTAATCAGCAAGGAGACGTTGTAGTTGCTTCCTCCGTAGGAGATCATGCGAACCGGGACATCCTTCATGGCCTGTACGATACGAGCCTCGAAGCCGATGTTATCCCATTCTAGGTCGCCAACCACACAAACGATAACCATATCCTCGTCTACGGTCACGGTTCCGTACTTCTTCAAATCGTCAACGATCTCTTCCAGATGCTTGCGGTTATCGATCGTAACAGAGACACCCACTTCGGAAGTCGTAACCATATCGATCGGAGTCTGGTAGTTCTCGAAAGTCTCGAATACCTTACGCAAGAAACCTGTAGCTAGCAACATACGTCCGCTCTTGATCTTGATAGAGGTAATATTGTCTTTGGCGGCAACCGCCTTGATCTTACCTTTCTCGATCGCGTTAGAGATCAATGTACCCGGAGCGTCCGGCTGCATCGTATTTAACAAACGAACCGGGATGTTGTTCAATTTAGCCGGCAATATACAAGTCGGGTGAAGGATCTTGGCTCCGAAATAAGCTAATTCGGCAGCCTCCTCGAAATGCAATTGACGGACTGGAGACGTTCCCTGTACGATACGAGGGTCGTTATTGTGCATACCGTCGATGTCTGTCCAGATCTGGATCTCTTCCGCACCGATAGCCGCGCCGATTAAGGATGCGCTATAGTCGCTACCACCCCGTTGTAGGTTATCGATCTCGCCGTAAGCGTTGCGGCAGATATAACCTTGTGTGATGTATAGATCAGCATCCTTATTATCAGCGAGTAATTTCACCAATTTCTCTTTGATATAGACAGGGTCCGGTTCCGCGTTCTTATCCGTACGCATATAATCCAAAGCCGGGATCAATACGGATTTCACGCCGCATTCGTTCAAATAAAGATTCATCATACCCGTAGAGATCAACTCTCCTTGTGCCAAGACAACCTTTTCCTCGAACAAGGTAAACAGATCCTTCGTGAACGTACGGATATATTCGAAATGAGATTTTATCAGTTCTTTGGCCTTCTGTTTATATTCCTCGGTGCTGTATAGTTCCTCAACATGGCCCATATATTTCATGGCAAGCTTGTTGATGATCTCATTCGCTCCGTCTGGGTTCTTTTTGTACAGGTAGTCGGAAATCTCGACTAACGAGTTGGTTGTACCCGACATGGCTGACAATACAACGATCTTACGGTCTCCCGTGATCAGTTTCGCTACATCTTTCATTCTCTGTGCAGATCCCACAGAAGTACCGCCAAACTTTAAAACTTTCATCTTCTTTTGTTCTATATTAAATTGTTTTCTTTTTCAATCGAATGCGACCGCAAAGTTACAAAAAAATTATTCTCTGACATCACTTAGACAGGCATTCTCGCATTTTACTATGCGGGCAGGATAATTATGCACGATCGTATAGTTATGAGTGGTCATAATCACCGCCGTTCCCTGCTGGCAGATGTCGTGTAAGAGTTGTACGATTTGTCCGCTCGTCTCCGGGTCCAAATTGCCGGTCGGCTCATCCGCCAGTATCAACTTGGGGTTGTTCAGAAGGGCACGGGCAATAACGATACGCTGTTGTTCCCCGCCGGATAGCTCATGCGGCATTTTATAGCCTTTGTCTTGCATGCCTACCTGACGGAGCACATTGTCTATCCGTTCCTTGATCTCGCTTTTCTTTTTCCATCCGGTGGCTTTCAGCACGAATTCCAGATTCTTGGAGACGGAACGGTCGGTCAACAATTGAAAATCTTGGAAGACGATACCTAGTTTCCTACGCAAATAAGGGATATCCTTCCGCTTCATCTTGGTGAGGTTGTAATCCATGATACGTGCCTCGCCTCGCAAGATCGGTATCTCGCAATACAAGGACTTGAGCAGGCTGCTTTTACCGGAGCCTACCTTCCCGATCACATATACGAACTCTCCGTTACGAAGCGTGAGGCACGCGTCGTATAATACCCTGTTTTCCTCACGGCATATCTCCACGTTCTCTAATTTGAGTAGAATATCTTCTTCCATAGAATTTATCAACCTTTATGTCTTTTCTTTAATTCACGGGCGAGGTCTTCCAGACGAAGTCCCTTGCTTGTCAATAATACGATTAAGTGGTAAACCAAGTCGGATGCCTCATAGATGAAGCCGTCTTCGGTTCCGTTGGTCGCCTCGATAACGGTCTCTACCGCTTCTTCGCCGACTTTCTGGGCCATACGATTCACGCCTTTCTGGAATAAGGTAGTCGTATAGGAACCTTCCGGCATTTCTTGACGGCGACGCTCGATGAAGTTCTGCAAGTATTTCAAGAACATGATATCCTCTACGTTCTTCTCGCCGAAACAAGTATCCGCTCCCGTATGACAAACCGGTCCGGCTGGAATCGCCTTGATCAATAATGTATCGTTGTCGCAATCCGCCGTGATGCTAACCACTTGCAACGTATTTCCGCTACTCTCTCCCTTCATCCACAAACGGTTTTTCGTGCGGCTAAAGAATGTAACCTTACCCGTACTTACTGTCTCATCATAAGCTTCTTGATTCATGAAGCCCAACATTAATACCTTACTAGTGTTGTTGTCTTGTACGATAGCGGGTATTAATCCGCCCATTTTCTCGAAATCTAATTTCATCTTTATATATAATGTGTTATATCCTTACATTGATCCCCTCGTCCTTGAGGTATTGCTTCAAGTCGCCTATCCGTATCTCGCCGAAATGGAAAACGCTGGCCGCTAAAGCCGCGTCCGCTTTCCCGTTGGAAAACGTATCCCGGAAATGTTCCATCTTTCCCGCTCCACCGGAGGCGATAACCGGGATATGCAACGTATCGGCCAAGGTAGCCAGAGCGTCGTTCGCATATCCGTTTTTTACGCCATCGTGCGTCATACTGGTGAAAAGGATCTCGCCGGCGCCACGGCTTTCCGCTTCCGAGGCCCATTGAAACAAATACTTATCCGTCGGGACACGCCCTCCGTTTAGATAGCATAGCCAGTCATTGTTCTCAAAATTAGCGTCGATAGCGACTACGCATACCTGACTACCAAAGTTCTTGGCGATCTCCTCGATTAATGCCGGGTTACGTAAAGCCGCCGAGTTGATCGAGACCTTATCGGCACCAGCGCTAAGCAAACGATCCACGTCCTTCAATTCGTTGATACCTCCACCCACGGTAAAAGGGATGCTGATATGGGCCGCCACTTGTTTTACCAGTTCGGTGAAAGTCTTTCGCCCCTCGTGTGAGGCGGTGATATCCAAGTACACTAATTCGTCGGCCCCTTCACGGCTGTACTGGGCACCCAACTCCACGGGGTCTCCAGCGTCGCGAAAGTTCACGAAGTTGATGCCTTTTACGGTCTTTCCATCCTTTATATCCAGACAGGGAACAATTCTCTTGGCTAGCATATATCTATTTTATTATTTCAAGTAAAACGAAGTAAATCTTTCAACTGGATCTTCCCTTCATAAATGGCCTTGCCGAAAATGACAGCGGGAATCCCAGCCTCAGATAATTTCTCAATATCCTCGATCGAGCTTACGCCACCGCTCGCTATGATATAAAGGAAGGGGATCTCGTCCCGTATCTCTTTATATAAATCGATAGCCGGGCCTTGCAGCATACCATCCCGTGCGATATCCGTGCAGATCACCTTGGTAATCCCCTTGTCGTAATATCCTTTGATAAAAGGAATCAACTCCTGGCTGGTCGTTTCCTCCCAACCACTGATGGCGATCTTCTTTTCCTTGGCATCGGCCCCTAATATGATTTTCTCGCTACCGAACTTGCTGATCCAAGAGGTGAACATTTCCGGGTTCTTCACGGCGATACTGCCCCCGGTTACCATCTGGGCGCCGCTTTCGAAGGCGATCTCCAGATCATCCTCTTGTTTCAAGCCCCCTCCGAAATCAATGATCAAGGAAGTCCGGGTCGCTATCCGCTCAAGGATACGGTAGTTGATGATGCGTCCTTCACGGGCTCCATCCAAATCTACCACATGCAAACGCCGGATGCCGTTACCCTCGAACATCTTGGCCACCTCCAGAGGATCTTCGTTGTAAACCTTCTTGGTCGCGTAATCTCCTTGCGTCAACCGGACGCATTTGCCATCTATTATATCTATAGCGGGAATAAGCTCAATCATATCTTTAAAAAGTTTTTCAATATAACCTCTCCTACCGATCCACTTTTTTCCGGATGGAACTGTGTCGCGTAGAAGTTGTCCTTATGTAAAGCGGCGCTGAACGGAAGGATGTAATCGGTCGTAGCCGCCGTATATTCATTTACAGGTACATAATAACTATGTACGAAGTAAACAAATTTGTTCTCCAATCGCTCATTGAATAGGCCGCTTTTAACGTTTGTCAAGGTATTCCAACCCATGTGAGGAACCTTGTCCTCATGCTTTCGCGGAATGAAACGTTTTACTTCCGTAGGGAAGATCCCCAAGCAATCAGCGTTTCCCTCCTCCGAACGCATGCACATCAATTGCATGCCGAGGCATATCCCGAGTACCGGTTGCTTTAGGTTCAAGATCACCTGATCCAATTTATGCTCCCTTAAATACTCCATGGTCGTGAAAGCTTCACCTACTCCGGGAAAGATAACCTTATCCGCTTTATTTAATAATTCCGGATCAGCCGTGATGATCGGGGTAACGCCCAACCGCTTCAAAGCGTAATCTACCGAGTAGATGTTTCCGGCATTATATTTAATAATGGCAACGTCCATTGTTGTTAAGCATTTATATTGAGTCGCAAAAGTAACAAATTATCATTACATAATTATGAATGGCGACTGAAAAGTTCCAAAATGAAATGTATTTGTGATAAACTGGTGTGATCGGGAAGGGGATAGGGGTGGCATAATTATGTAGCTTCTGAGGTCTCTCCAGATATTTTTGCTATCAAATATGATATTTTTTTGCGTTAGCTATTGCAGGTTTAAAAATAATACTTACCTTTGCACCGCAATCGAGAGAGATAGCGATAAAAGAAAAGAGGTTCGGTAGTTCAGCTGGTTAGAATACATGCCTGTCACGCATGGGGTCGCGGGT